>ERZ780150.751-NODE-751-length-26010-cov-24.259988_pt1 | contig 26010 bp, 19 predicted proteins | sample MGYA00511019_ERZ780150 | MGnify/ENA primary metagenome ERZ780150 (study PRJEB29588, sample SAMEA2151633) | human gut metagenome | biome: human gut; feature: human-associated habitat; material: faeces | place: Denmark | collected 2008/2010 ...
AAAGGAGTGTGCGTATGATCAATCTGAAAATCGACCCGGAGTTCCAGTCCCAGATCCCTCCACTGACCGATGATGAATTCAAGCAGCTTGAAGAAAATATCCTGAAAGAGGGCAAGCTGCTCTCTCCTTTGATCGTTTGGAACAACACCCTTGTTGACGGACACAATCGTTATGCCATCCTCCAGAAACACCCGGAGATTTATTTCTCTACCATGCCGCTCCGATTTGAGAACCGCGAAGAAGCCGTTGCGTGGATCTGCCGGAATCAGTTGGGACGGCGAAACCTGAGTCCTGAACAGAAACGCTATCTGCTTGGGAAGCAGTACGAAGCCGAGAAGAAAGTTGCAAAAATCTTTCGGGGCAATCAGTACACTTTAGCAAAGAAAAGTGGTGGTGATCACGGTGATAACCACCACTCCGGGAAGAAAACCTGCGACCGGATCGCAGAGGAAAACGGTGTCAGCCGTGCCTCCGTTCTTCGTGCCAGCCACTATACACGAGGCATCGACATCGCAGATAATCTCTCTCCCGGCATCAAGCAGAAAGTCTTTTCCGGTGAAGTGAAGTTCACGAATGAAGAAATGTCCAAGCTCGTGCAGAGCAGTCCTGCCAAACGGCAAGACGTATTTGCCGAGATCATGCACCCGGAAATCACGAAAGGAATGGAGGCTGCAAATGCAGACCCCAAAGCAGACGTGCCGGTTCCGATGCCCACATCCGACCCCGAGCAGTTCAAGGGATACCAAGTCCCGGACGAGTGCATGAAGGTCTACAAGACGCTGAGCATGGCCACGGAAATGATGCGAAACACATGGAAGCGAGTGCTCAAAAATAATCAGAGTTATCTTTCTGACCCGGAAAAGCAGAAGGTTCTCCGCTACGCCATGCAGCGGCCAGCCCACTATCTGAACGAGCTAGAAGCCTGCATGGAGCAGATTCTTTCTGAAACCATCGAAGAAGCTGAAAAGACCGCATAACGACAGGCACTTGTAAGCCATCAACGAGCCACCAGCCGCAAGTGCAAGGCAGAAAACTTCCGCGCCCTTGCGCCTGATAAAAATGGAGCTTTGATTTTCTTGCCCGGCTTTGCCATGGTGGGACGATCAAAGGAGCGTGCGTTTGAACAAAAAGAAAAAGTCCACAAACACTTCCCCTTATCCCGATGAAGTCATTGACCGTCTGGCACGGGCATTCTACCCGGCCATCCTTGCCTGCTGGAACAGCGAGGAAGGCCAGCGGGAGTTTGCCGTATGGCAGGCAGAACAGGCTCATCATGCAAACAACGAAAAACAGGAAGTTCCCACTGGGGAACTCCCTGTTGTACATATCGTTATCGTCTGTGGCTTTTGGCAGGGTGCGTCCTATTCAGGGGCGCACCCTGTTTTTTGTTTTGCCCTTAATCTTCTAGCCCATGGCTTCCAGCCACATTCTTCAAATATTTCTCCAGGTCACCGTTCAGAATCAAATCTGCATAGCCCAACGGATCGTTGTAGATGAGGTAGTCCAGTTCCGTCCTCTGCGCCATGGTCACGTCCAATTCATCCTCGACCCCAGTGCAGTCAATGGAGATTTTTCTCCCATCCCGGAGCAGAAGCTCCACGCACCCGGTGTCCATGTTGAATTTGCAGGCTCTTTCATCGTACTTCATGTTTGTGTCCTTTCTGCCTTACGGCACCTTTACAGTTGTGACCTTTGTGATACGGTCTTTCTTCTGATAAGGTTTCGGACACACAGCGGTTGGAAAAGCACCTTCGTTCTGCTTTCCGAAAAAAACAAAAAATCCGAACCCTTCTCCTATCGAGAAAAGGTTCGGATTTTCATTGTTTGGTGCGACCGGGAGGATTCGAACCTCTGGCCTTCCGGGTCGGAGCCGAACGCTCTATCCAGCTGAGCTACGATCGCACATATTTATTTCATCGTTGTAAAGTAGTATAGCACAGCCGCACAAAAAAATCAAATATGAAATGTCGATGCTATCTTGCAAAAGCCGCAGCGGTCCATATAATAGAGGTGTGCCCCGGTGTGCGCGGGCACGGTTTAGGTTAAAGGATAAAAAGAGAACATGAAATCAAATACCAAAACACTGACCGAAGGCCCTCTGGCCAAACAGATCTTTCTGGTCAGTCTGCCGCTGGCGCTTTCCAACCTGCTGCAGGTGCTGTTCAACATGTCGGACGTGGCCGTGGTAGGCCGGTTTGCAGGCTCTACAGCGCTGGGCGCGGTGGGTTCCACCAGCATCCTCGTCAGCCTGTTCACCGGCTTCCTGATCGGCCTGAGCGGTGGTATCAACGTGCTGGTGGCCCGCTTCTACGGTGCACGGCACGAGCACGATGTGGAAAAGACTGTCCACTCCGCCGCCATCGTCAGCCTGATCGCGGGTGTGGTGCTGCTGTTCGTCGGCCTGCTGGGTTCCCCCTTCATGCTGCGGCTGCTGAACACCAAGGACGATCTGCTGCCCGGTGCCATCCTGTATCTGCGGGTGTACTTCCTTGGTATGCCCGCTCTGGCCTTGTACAACTTCGGCAACGCTGTGTTCAGCGCCATCGGCGACACCAAAAAGCCGCTGATGTACCTGTCCATTGCGGGCGCACTGAACATTGCACTGAACCTGTTCTTTGTCATCGTGTGCCAGTTAAGCGTCATGGGCGTGGCGCTGGCCAGTGCCATTTCGCAGTGCGTCTCTGCCGGGCTGATCCTGCACGCTTTGACCAAAGTGCAGGACTGCTACGTGCTGGACACCAAAAAGCTGCATCTGGACCCCGCCACAACAAAGAGCATTCTGGGCCTTGGTCTTCCGGCCGGTTTCCAGAATGCCATTTTCGCCATTGCAAACCTGTTCATTCAGGCAGGGGTCAACTCCTTCGACTCTCTCATGGTCAAGGGCAACAGCGCCGCCGCCAATGCCGATGCCATGATCTACGACTGCATGGCCGCATTCTATATGGCCTGTGCAAGCTTTATGAGCCAGAACTACGGCGCTGGCAAGCCGGACCGCGTAAAGAAGAGTTATTTCATCAGTCTGGCCTACTCCTTTGGTGTGGGCCTGATCCTGGGCGGAAGCCTGTTCCTCTTTGGCCGCACCTTCCTTGCCCTGTTCACCACCGAGAGCGCCGTCATTGATGCCGGCATGAAGCGCGTGGGCGTGATGGGCTTTGCCTACTGCATCTCCGCCTTTATGGATTGCACCATCGCCGCTTCCCGCGGACTTGGCAAGACTGTGGTGCCCACCATTATTGTGGTAATGGGTTCCTGCGTGTTCCGGGTGATCTGGGTATACACCATCTTTGCGCACTTTCACACCATTCCCTCGCTGTACGCACTGTACCCCTGCAGCTGGGCGCTGACCGCCCTTGCCGAGATCGTGTACTTCGCACACTGCTATAAGGAATCGATGAGGATTTTTGAGCAGCCAAAAGCTGCCGCATAAAGCACAAAAGCTCCTGTCTGAATGGGCAGGAGCTTTTGTGTTACTGAACTTTTACTTCACCGGCCAGAACGCGCTTGTAATCCTCATAGTTGCGGGCCAGCAGGGCAGGGGTGTCCAGACCATATGGGCACCTGGCCTTGCACCGGTTGCAGTGCAGGCAGCCCTCGATCTTTTTCATCTTGGCCTGACCTGCGGGGCTGAGATGCTCTGCCGAGGGCGAACGCCGCAGCAGCAGGCTCATGCGGGCGCAGTTGTTGATCTCGATGCCTGCCGGGCAGGGCATACAATAGCCGCAGCCGCGGCAGAACTCGCCGCACAGCTCGGCACGATCCCCCTCAATGACGGCACGGATGTCGTCGGTCATGCGCGGCGGGTTGTCGATATAGGAGAGGAACTCGTCCAGTTCCCTTTCACGCTGCACGCCCCAGATGGGCAGAACTCCATCGAACTGCGCCTCAAAGGCATAGGCTGCGGCACTGTTGGTGATCAGTCCACCGGACAGGCCCTTCATGGCGATAAAGCCCATATTTGCCGCCTTGCACTTGTTCACCAATTCCAACTCCTGCTCACCGGAGATATAGCTGAACGGGAACTGCAGCGTCTCGTACAAACCGCTGTCAATGGCCTCGTGGGCCACCTTCAGGCGGTGGTTGGTGATGCCGATATGCCGGATCATGCCCTTGGTTTTGGCCTCCTGCATAGCCTCGTAGAGGCCGGAGCCGTCGCCTGGCTTCGGGCAGAATGCGGGATTGTGGAACTGGTACAGGTCAATGTAATCGGTGCGCAGGTTGGTGAGTGAGGTGTGCAGATCCTTCCAAAAGTCCTCTGCGTTCTGCGCTGCCGTTTTGGTGGCGATATATACTTCCGTGCGGATGCCGTCAAAGGCTTCGCCCAGCTTCACCTCGCTGTCGGTGTAGGCGCGGGCGGTATCAAAAAAGTGGATGCCTGCCTTGTAAGCCTTGCGGGCCAGATAGACGGCATCTTCCTGCGAGATGCGCTGGATGGGCAGTGCGCCGAAGCCATTTTTGTTCACCGTGATGCCGGTGCTGCCAAGGGTGACCATATCCATAGCTGTTTCCTCCACTCGTGGGTGTAAAGACTCTCCTTTTTCATTATAAAACGAACGATTCTGCTGTGCAAGAAGTTAGGCAAAGCAAAAGGGCCTTCCCCGAAGGAAAAGCCCTCTTTGCTTACTTTTTACTGATAATCGTGGTTCAGGAACATCGCTTTGATGACCACCACCTCGTCGTATTCCTCCTGTTCCACCTGCACGTCTGCATTCAGGGACTTCAGGCGGTTTTCCACGGCAGTCAAAGCCTCCGGCACGGTGACGGCGCGGCCCTCTTCAATGGCATCGGCCATCTGCTTGAGCACGATGGGATGTGCGTAATGGCTGGGCACCGGGAAGGCACCGTTCGGGTAGTGCTTCACGTATTCTGCCATAGCAGCTTCGGCCTTCTCGGCCCGCTTCATGATGGCGCTGTGGTTGTTGTGGGCAGTGGGCAGCATGTTGTAGCTGGAGAACAGGAAGATGGCTGCAAAGCCAAACAGTGCAAAGTAGATGCCATAGCCGCCGGTGTGGGTGGTAACGGCATACAGGCCGTAGGCCGCGGAGACGATGCCCATAACAAAGATGGCAAGTGCCACATAGCGGTACACCGGCTTGCTTTGCAGCTGGGCGCGCTTGCGGCGCTCGGCTGCACTCAGCTCATCGGCGATTTCCGGCTTTGCTTCCAGATATTCCTTTGCCCTGCGCAGCACGGTGATGCTGTGACGGGCATCGTCGGTCAGCTCGCTTTCCGGCAGCTTGCGGGAGGCCTTTTCGGCTTCCTTCTTCTGCAGCATCTGTTCACCGGCTGCGCTGAGCAGATGGATCTGCGGCTGCTCTTTGGCCAGCACCTCCAGCAGCTTGTCCACATCCCGCTCGTCCTTGAAGTTGCACTGCTTCTGCTTGCCGCCATCGTACTCCACCACAAGGTAGGCCATGGAGGCAAACATGCCCTTGCCGGTAAAGCCGCCGGAGCTCATAGCCACCCGCTTGAACACGCGGCTGATGCTGCCATAGGGCAGATAATAGCGGCGATCGATGTAAAAGCTGTTGAGGTACAGCGCCTTTTTGCCAACGCCGCAGGGGCCGATCTTTTTGCAGGACTTTCTGTCCTCCACCAGCTCCTGATTATCAAGCTTTGCCATACCCAGCTGTGCAGGTTTGAAGATCATGGAAGTTCCCTTCTTTACTGTTAGTTTCCGGTCCAGCCGCAGATGCTGCAGCCATTCCAAATAAAATCACCGGTTCTATTTTCGCACTGCAGCCCTCAAAATGCAACCCCTTCTGCTGCTAAGATTTGCACAAAAGGTTTGTCTGTTATGTCAAAACACCCCCGTCACTGCGGGGTGCAGCGGCGGGGGTGTCAGAGTTTAAGGCTTATGCGGTGCGGCAGACATCCTTATGCCTTCTGAGAAGCGGTGTGCTTCTTGGTGGCATGGATGAAGAGTGCCAGCATTGCGATTGCAAAGATGATGCCGATGGGGTATGCAACGGCAGTGTTGTAAGCGACCAGCTTGCCGTCTGCGTAAGTATTGATCATCTTGCCCAGGCACTCAGGTGCCAGCACGAAGTAGGTGCAGGACACAGCGCTCATGAAGGTAGCGGGCACAGCGGTGATCCAGTAGTTCTTCTTCTCCTTGAACAGGTACATGGATGCAGCCCACAGAACGATCATGGCCAGCGTCTGGTTGGTCCAGCTGAAGTAGCGCCAGATCACGGTGTAGTTGATGAAGCCCAGTGCGTTGCCGATGCCAAGGAAAGCGCCAACGCCCAGAACCGGAATGCAGAGCTTCAGGCGGTTTGCGTAGCTGTCCTGATCGATCTTGAGCCAGTCGGCCAGGGTCAGACGAGCGGAACGGAACGCGGTATCGCCGGAGGTGACGGGGCAGATGACAACGCCGATCATTGCCAGAGCAATGCCAACGCCGCCCATGGTCTTTGCACACACGTCGTAGATGGCAGCAGACTGACCAGCAGCCAGAGCCTCGGCCAGACCAGCCATCTTGCCGTCGGTGATGGTGTACAGTGCGCAGCCGGCAGCGGCCCAGATCAGAGCGATGACGCCCTCGCAGACCATTGCGCCGTAGAACACGAAGTGGCCCTGCTTCTCACTCTTCATGCAGCGAGCCATCAGAGGCGACTGGGTGGAGTGGAAGCCGGAGATAGCGCCGCAGGCAACGGTGATGAACATGAAGCTCCAAATGGGAGTGCCCGACGGATGCATGTTGCCGAAGTTTGCCCAGATCTCGGGGATGGTGTAGGCGGGGTTGGTAAAGATGCCGAAGATAACGCCCACAGCCATGATGATCAGGCAGATGCCGAACACGGGGTAGATCTTACCGATGATGGCATCAATGGAAATAAAGGTTGCGATGAAGTAGTACACCAGAATGATGATCAGCCAGAACAGGGTGGTGGTCAGCAGACCGGACATGCCGCTGTTCTTGCACAGGGTAACGATCAGGCCTGCGGGGCCCACTGCGAACACGGTACCAACCATGATCAGCAGCACAACAGAGAACACACGCATGATGTTCTGCATGACAGGTCCGAGGTATCTGCCGGTGACCTCAGCGATGGATGCGCCATCGTTGCGCTCGCTCATCATACCGGAGAAGTAGTCATGCACACCACCTGCAAAGATGGTGCCGAAGGTGATCCACAGGAACACCACGGGACCCCACAGAGCACCCTGCAGTGCACCAAAGATGGGGCCCAGACCTGCAATGTTCAGCAGCTGGACGAGGAACAGCTTCCACTGGGGCATCACAACGTAGTCAACGCCGTCGTTGATGCGCACAGCAGGAGTTTCGCGGTCGTCCGGGCCGAACGTGTTGTCAACGATCTTGCCATAGACAAAGTAGCCGATGATCAAGAGCGCCAGACAGAGTAAGAAACTAATCATACCAGAAACCTCCTTTTTGATTCAAACCACAGCCAGCATTTTGCGTGCCCAGCTGCGGCTCTGACCAATCTCTGGCTTCATGTTAACACTTTTTTCATAAAGCAGTTAATATTTTTCTGGTATGGTTCCCATATCAAAAAGTATATGGCAAGATGCTTCCGCGGAATACCCGCAAAGAATTTTTATCGCGTTCACGACAAATTTTCTTAATTCCCCGGCAAAGACCTTTCCCGGAACCGGTCAAAGCCGCTGCTGCCAAACTTTCTGGCCTGCTTTTGTGCAAGTTGCTCAATCGTTTTCAATTTTCTCCGCAAATCGTGATTTCTTTGCCTGAAACGCCGCAAAATACAAGGCACCCTCCGCCGAGCCATTTCAGCGGAGGGTGCCTTATTCAGCAGATCATTTGTATATATCTTTGTATATATCGTGTCATGCCTTCTGGGCTGCCTTCTTCGTTGCGTGGAGGAAGACTGCCAGCATTGCAATGGCAAAGATGATGCCGATGGGGTATGCAACGGCGGTGTTGTAGATGGTTGCGCCTTCTGCGGTCTTGGCGTTCAGCAGGCCGCCCAGGCATTCGGGAGCCAGAATGAAGTAGGTGGAAGAGACCGCGCTCATGAAGGTAGCGGGCACAGCGGTGATCCAGTAGTTCTTCTTCTCCTTGAACAGGTACATGGATGCAGCCCACAGAACGATCATGGCCAGCGTCTGGTTGGTCCAGCTGAAGTAGCGCCAGATCACGGTGTAGTTGATGAAGCCCAGTGCGTTGCCGATGCCAAGGAAAGCGCCAACGCCCAGAACCGGAATGCAGAGCTTCAGGCGGTTTGCGTAGCTGTCCTGATCGATCTTGAGCCAGTCGGCCAGGGTCAGACGAGCGGAACGGAACGCGGTATCGCCGGAGGTGACGGGGCAGATGACAACGCCGATCATTGCCAGAGCAATGCCAACGCCGCCCATGGTCTTTGCACACACGTCGTAGATGGCAGCAGACTGACCAGCAGCCAGAGCCTCGGCCAGACCAGCCATCTTGCCGTCGGTGATGGTGTACAGTGCGCAGCCGGCAGCGGCCCAGATCAGAGCGATGACGCCCTCGCAGACCATTGCGCCGTAGAACACGAAGTGGCCCTGCTTTTCACTCTTCATGCAGCGAGCCATCAGGGGCGACTGGGTGGAGTGGAAGCCGGAGATTGCACCGCAGGCCACCGTGATGAACATGAAGCTCCAGATGGGAGTGCCCGACGGATGCATGCTGCCAAAGTGATCCCAGATCTCCGGGATGGTGTAGGCGGGATTGGTGAAGATGCCGAAGATGACACCGATGGCCATGATGATCAGGCAGATGCCAAAGATGGGGTAGATCTTGCCAATGACGGCATCAATGGAGATAAAGGTTGCAATAAAGTAGTACACCAGAATAATGATGAGCCAGAACAGCAGCGAGGTGAGCACGCCGGAAGCGCCGCTCTGACTGCACAGCTCCACGATCAGGCCTGCGGGACCCACCGCGAACACAGTACCCACCATGATGAGCAGCACCACCGAGAACACACGCATGACGTTCTGCATCACAGGGCCTAAGTACTTGCCGGTGATCTCGGCGATGGAAGCGCCGTCGTTGCGCTCGCTCATCATGCCGGAGAAGTAGTCGTGCACGCCGCCTGCAAAGATGGTGCCGAAGGTGATCCACAGGAACACCACAGGCCCCCACAATGCGCCCTGCATGGCACCAAAGATGGGGCCAAGGCCGGCGATGTTCAGCAGCTGAACGAGGAACAGCTTCCACTGGGGCATCACAACGTAGTCCACACCGTCATTGATGCGCACAGCAGGCGTTTCGCGGTCGTCCGGGCCGAAGGTGTTGTCCACGATCTTACCATAGACAAAGTAGCCCACGATCAGGATCGCCAGACAGAGTAAGAAACTGATCATACCAGAAACCTCCTTTTTCTTTGTGCCGGAATGATGGAAGTATTTTCCATATTTTCCATCCATCCCGGCCAGCTTTCTGGGTCTATGTTAACATATTTTTCATAAAAGTGATAATATGCTTCTGGTATGGGGGCATATCAAAGGCCATATAGCCGCAAAGTTTTTTAGCCGATGTTCCGTCTCTTTTTCGCTCGATTTATCAGCAAAAAGACAGCCACAGCGCATAAAGCGCTGCGGCTGTCGGCCAAATTCCTTTGCTTTCCGGTTTTTCCGCATTCCGATGTTTTGCCAGTTCTTAACCGGTTTCGGCGGTCATTTCACGGTCAGCGCCGCCTGCTTGTGCAGCAGCTGCACAAAGGTCTGCTCTTCCGGGCGCAGGGTCCCCCTGTCCGGATAGACCAGAACATCCTTCATGCGCTGGCGCTGGGCCGGGCACTTCCTGAGCACCAGATGGTATTGTTCCAGCGCCCGCTTTGGCATGGGCGAAGCCCACATATAGGCATTGGGCAGGTTCTGCAGGATGGAGAACTGGCTGCACCGCTCATACACATGGATGCGGCGGTTCGGGTTCGTATGCCAGCGCAGGCCGCTGTCCTCGCCGCCGGGCAGTTGGAAATCACCGTGCAGGACCTCCATATAGCTGTTCAGCTGGGTGATATCGGTCACCTCGCACTTTGCCAGCGGGCCTTCGCGGTTGGTCAGCAACCGGTATTCAAACTCCATCACCGGCTCCCGGTGCAGGCCGTGACGGTCGCAGTAGCGGCGGTAATAATCCTCATCCTCCTCCGCGTAGCGCAGCAGGGCCAGATGATAGCCCCGCCGCAGTACATGGTCCAGCGCTTCCATGGAGCCGGATTCCCGGATATGCACCCGCAGCTGCTGGCTGTCTGCCATCTGCTGCAAAAAATCCACCGTCGCGTAGGAAGCGTAGGTGGCGTGGGGCAGCACCACCCGCAGTTCCGCACAGCTGCTCTGCCGGCTGCGGGCATCCAGATCCAGCCGGTCCACCTCGTCCAGCACCCGCTCTGCCTGCCGGATAAAATGCCGTCCCTGTTCGGTGGGGATCATGCCGGTGGACGAGCGCTCAAAGATGCGGATGCCGTATTCCTCTTCCAGATTCTTGAGTGCCTTGCTCACATTGGGCTGGGCCGCATACAGCTGCTTTGCCGCCGCGCTCACCGAGCCCCACTTGCGGATGGCCACCAGATAACGCAGTTCCGTAATATTCATGTGACTGCCCCCTGTTCCAAAAATCATTCCTATTTTATCAAGCCGGGCGGCCGGCTGTCAAGCCAAATGCGGTTGACGCGCCCCGCGCAGAGCTTTATAATAAAAATGCTGTATTTATAAAAAGGAGTTTAGCTGCTATGGAGACTACCTACCGCGTTCTGCGCATTGAAGAGCAGATGTATGGCTGCGAGGAGCTGCCCGCCGGCCAGCCGGTGCTGTGCGATGTCACGCTGGCCGATCCCGCCGGGGAGCGGCGCACCCTGCCCTACCCGGACAAAGAGCTCACCCGCCTAGGCATCGACGAGGGCAGCATGGTCGTCCTGACCGCAGACGGCACACTGAAAAAAGCATAAAATGCAGGAGGAACTTATGAAAAAGATCAAAACCTCGGCCCTGATCGGTCTGGGCGCACTGGGCATCCTGTTCGGCCGCAAAATGCCCGGCGTGCAGGTCATTGCCGATGAGGATCGCATCGCCCGCTACTCTGCCGAACCGGTCGTCTGCAACGGCGAAGCGTGCAGCTTTCGTTACGTCACCCCTGCCGAGGGCAAACCGGTAGACCTGCTTCTGGTGGCCGTCAAGGCTACGGTGCTGGAACAGGCCATTCAGGACATTGCAAAGTTCGTAGGGCCGGACACCGTGATCCTCAGCGTGCTGAACGGCATCACCAGCGAGGAGCACATTGACGCAGCCTATCCCGGCCACACCCTGTGGAGCGTTGCCATCGGCATGGATGCCACCCGCACCGGGCGCACGCTGGTGTTCAATCAGGCGGGCAAGATCCAGTTCGGTGAGCGCAGCGGCGAGATGACCGACCGTGTGCAGGCCGTGGCCGACTATCTGGACGAGTGCGGCATTGCCAACGAGCCCTGTGGGGATATCCTTTACAAGCAGTGGAACAAGCTGATGGTGAATGACGGCCTGAATCAGGCCGCAGCCGCCTTTGACCAGCCCTACGGCGGCCTGCGCCAGCCCGGCGAAGCACAGGACATGATGCGCGCGGCCATGCAGGAGGTCATCCGGCTGGCGAACCTTGAGGGCGTGCCCCTGCCGCCGGACAACGATGTGCAGTTCATCGACGCCATGATGCCCACCTTTAACCCCGAGGGCATGCCCAGCATGCGGCAGGATGTGCTGGCAAAGCGCCCCACCGAGGTGGAGGAGTTTGCCGGTGTGGTGCGCCAGCGGGCCAAGAAGTACGGGATGCCCACCCCTGCCAACGACTTTTTCTACACCCGCATCCGCGAGATCGAGGCGGGATATGACCAGTAAGGAGCCACCCATGCATACGCTTTATTTCACCCGCCACGGAGAGACCGTCTGGAACGTTGAAAACAAGATCTGCGGCATGACCGACAGCCCCCTCACCGAGCGGGGCCGCCAGCAGGCCCGGAAGCTGGGCGAAGCCGTCAAAGCCAGCGGGGTGCACATCGATGAGATCCTGTACTCTCCCCTGTCCCGCGCCGCCGATACCGCCATGGCCATTGCCGAGGCCACCGGCCTGCCCGCCCGGTGTGAGCCGCGCCTGCGGGAGCAGTGCTTTGGCAAATACGAGGGCACGCCCCGCAACGGCGGCGAGTTCCGCGTTTCCAAAACCCACTTTGCCGACCGCTACGACGGCGGCGAGAGCATGATGCAGCTGGCCCAGCGCATCTATAACCTGCTGGACGAGCTGAAGGCTGACACCGGCAAGACCTATCTGCTGGTGGCCCACAACGGCATCGCACGGGTGGTGCAGTCCTATTTCTACGATATGACCAACGAGGAATACGCAGCTGCGGGCATCAAAAACTGCGAACTGGTGGAATACCATTTTGAGTGATGTCAGCGGGAAGCAGACGATTTAAAATGGCTCCGCGTGCGCTGCGCCATAAACAGCGGAAATATTATTTTTATAATTTGCAGTTCCGAAACGACTGCGGTCGTTTCGGAACTGCTTTTTCACCGATCGGGCCGTATCGGTCAAATGCATCTTTTCCGCTGCGCGACGGCCGCAGGCCGACAGCGGCAAGATGCCGTTTATCTCCACGACCTTCCCCGTGAAAAGTGAAAGCCAGAAAATCCGCAGATTTTCTGGCTTTCTTTCTATAAAAAATAATTTTTCCTCTGATATTGCAACGGCGACGACTGCGGCCTGCGGCCGAAGCAGGGAGGAGCTGTTGGGGCCGTGGCCAGCAGGATGCAAGGCCCGCTCAAGGGCCGTAGTAGCCGCTGGGTGCCACAACTCGTCCAGAGCGAAGCGGAGACAATTTTAAACCTGTCAGCCTTTATACAGCCCAAACAGCTTGAGCAGCTTCTGCCAGAAGGTCAGGGTCACAGCCGCCGGTTCCGGCTGGGCAGCCGGGGCCGGGGCTGTGATGGCAGTGGTCTGCAAAGCAAACTGCACCGCGCCCACCTCGGTGTTCTCTGCCGAGGTGAAGCTCTGCACCTCCCCGCCGCCGGAAAGACTGTTCAGCAGGCCGTCCAGCTGGGCACCCATGTCGATGCCGGAAACGCTGCTGCGCAGCTCGCCGGTGCCACCGGTCAGCTGTGCAGCACCCTCCGCCAGCTGCGCAACGCCCGCCTTCAGCTGGGCTACACCGTCGGTGTAGGCGTTCAGGCCGTCGTCCAGCTGGACGTACTGGGTGGCAAGCTGGTTCACGCCGTCGGTGAGCACCGAGAGATTGCCCAGCATCCCGGTCAGCACACCGGCCAGCTGACGCACACCGGCGTCAAACTCGCCGTAGCTGCCGTTCAGGGTGCTGCTGCCCTCGTGCAGCTGGGCAATTCCGCCGTTCACGGTGTCGAGATAGGTCTGCATGGCATCGATGTTGGCCGTAGACCCCTGCAAAAGCAGGATCACATCCTTGAGCTGCGGCATCATCCACACCATGCCCTGCAGCTGCTGGATGGCCTTGGCATTGCCATCCTTTACCACGTCAAGGTCAAGGCCGTTCTCTTTCAGGATGGCCTTGTAGGCTTCAAAGCTCACCTGCTGCTCCAGCTGTGCCGCGCCTTCATCCAGCCGGGCAATGCCGTCCCGGATCTGGGTGGAGGCATCCAGCAGAGTGTTCAGCTCGTCGGTGGAGGCCGAGATGCCGTTCAGCGCGGTCTGCATCTGGGTGAGGGCGGCACGCACCCGGGCTGAGCCGCCGGTCAAGGCACCGGAATTGCCGTTCAGGGTGTCGATGCCCGCCTGCACCTGCGCAATGCCGTCTGCCAGCGCGTTGGCACCATCGTCCAGCTGCACGGATCCGCTCTGCAGCTGTTCCAGCATCCCGGTCAGGTCCATATCTCCGAGGTCGAGGTTCAGGTTCAGCCGCACGCCGTTCAGGGAAACGGCGTCCATGGCAAAATCCGTCACATCGGCGGTGACGGTCACATCGCTGTCCGCGCCCGGCAGCAGGATGTAGGAAAGCTGCTTTTTGCTGCCCACATTCGCCACCGTAGCGCCCGGCGCGCTGATGTTCCGGGCAAGGCCGGTGTCCAGACTCATGGTCACCTGCAGCGCGTAGTCGTCAAAAAAGCTGCCGGTGCAGTCCGGGTTGCGGCTCACCTGCAGCCGGATGGAAAGGGCACCGCTTTTGCCGCCCAGCTCGTCGGGGCTGATCTCTGCCCCGTCCAGCGTATAGGTCAGCTTTACCACCCACGGCAGGGCCGTGGCGGCGTCCATGGCGCCCTCATAATAGAGCTTGCCGTCCTCGGTCACATGCACCGTGACCGTATCGCCGCTCTGCTCCACGGCATCGCTCGTGGTCATATTGCGCACGGCAGTGTAGCTGCCGTGGTCCGCAACGGTGTCCCCAGCCTGCACGGAAAAGCTGTTCACGGCGTACACGCCGGTCACAGCACCGGAGGCCGTAAGATTTGCATAAATGACCTCTTCCTTGGCAGCGGAGGCTGCTGCAAAAGCTGGCAGACTGCTGCCCGCCAGCAGGCAGCCTGCCAGCGCCAGCGCCGACACCCGGCGCACAAATCGATGTTTCATCTCGGTCAAACCTCCTTCGGCTGTTTTTTCTTTTTTATAATGAGCGGGTCGGCCAGATACAAAAAGCCCGGAAGTGCCGAAAGCACGATGGCCAGCGACACCAGACTGCCCACGCCCAGAAAATTGCCCAGCTGGCCCAGCAGCTGGTTTGTGGAAATGGCTCCCATCAGGAAGCCCACCACCGCCATGGCGCTGCCAGTGGTGCTGACCGAGGTGGTCACGGCGGACACCGTGGCCGCAACGGCTTCTTTGCGGCCCAGCGTCTCGCGGAACTCCTGATAGCGGTCGGAGAAGAGGATGGCGTAATCCACCGTAGCACCCAGCTGCACCGAGCTGATGATGAGATAGGCAATGTAGAACACGTACTGGCCCCGGAAGTACGGGATGGCCAGATTGATCCAGATGGCGGTCTCGATGCTGAGCACCAGAATGATGGGCAAAAGCAACTGGCGCTTCATCAGGAGCAGGATCAGGAATACTGCACCGATGGCCAGCAGGTTCACCTTGACCATGTCGGCCGTGATGGTGTCCATCAGGTCATAGGTGCTCACGCCCTGACCGGCCAGATAATAATTGTCCGGGTAATATTGCTGCACCGTAGCGCGCACCCGCTCCACCAGCGCAAAGGCCCCATCGCCCTCGGTGTCGGCGTCCACCGTAAGCACCATGCGGGTGTAGCCGCCGGAGACCAGCAGCCCCAGCGTATCCCCGGGCACGAACTCCGGCGGAATGGACGCGCCTGCGTTGTCCACATAGGAAAGGATGCCGGTCACCTCCGGGATGGCGTGCAATGCATCCGAAAGCTTTTGCTGCGTGGCAGTGTCGCCCTCCGGCACCAGTACAACGTAGGTGTCGCTGCGGCCAAAGGTCTCTTCAATGGCGGCGGTGTCCGCACCCAGACGGGTGTTCTCGCCAAACATGTGGGCGGCACCGTAGTAATACTGGTTCGAGTTGGAGGCCAGATAGCTGGGCACCATCAGAATGACCAGCACCAGCGCCATGGGCAGCATGATGCGGGCCACAAAGCGGCCAAACTTGTCAAAGCTGGGCAGCAGTGGCCTGTGGCAGGTCTTATCCATCCACTGATACGCTGCCAGCGTGAGCGCGGGCATAAAGGTGAACACGGTGACAAGGCTCAGCACCACGCCCTTTGCCAGCGCAAGGCCCAGATCCGGGCCGATCTGGAACTGCATGAGCACCAGTGCCAGAAAACCGATGACGGTGGTCAGGCCGCTGGACAGGATGGAGCCGGTGGATCTGCACAGGGCATCCACCATGCACTCCTCCGGGCTGGCATCCGGGTTTTCAGCCCGGCACTCCGCAAAGCGGTGGATCAGGAACACCGAGTAGTCCAGCGACACCGCCAGCTGCAGGATGCTGCCCGCCGCATTCGTCACAAACGAGATGGTGCCGAAGATGAGGTTCGTGCCGTTGTTGAGCAGGATGGCCGCGCCAAGGCCCGTCAGCACCAGCAGCGGCTCCGCCCAGGAATCGGTGGTCAGGATCAGGATGAACAGCACATACACCACCGCGATGGCGGCGATCTTTGCCACCTCGGTCACGGTGGAGTTGGTGGCAACGGCAGTGGACACTGCCGCGCCCTCCAGCGCGTTGCCCTCCCCGATCAGATCCCGCACGGCAGCCACGGCTTCCAGACGCTTCTCGTCCTCCACCGTCACGGTGAACAGGGCGCAGCCATCCTTATAATAGCTCTCCACCGTGGCGGTGTCCTGCATCTGCAAAGGCACTGTCACATCCAAACTGTCGTCCAGCCATGCAACGGAGGACACTCCATCGATGGCGGCAAGCTTTTCCTTGTACTCCAGCGCCTGCGGCACCGTGACATCCCGCACCATGACCCGCATGTTGGGGATGCCGCCGGTGAAAGCACCGTTCATCACCTCGATGGCGGTGGTGGAGGGGGATTCCGGCGGCAGATAGTCGTTGATATCGTAATCCACCTTTACCTGACGCACAGCGAACACGCTCAGCACAGCCGCCAGTGCAAACACCGCCAGCACCAGCCTGCGGCGGCGCACGATGGCGGTATAAAAACGTTTCATCAAAACAGGAGTTCTCCTTTCCGGATCCATAAAAAAACTTTTATCAGTTTAACAGGTTTGATAAACGTTGGAAAGAGACAGTTTATGAATTTTGACCCTCGAATGCCGATTTTTTGATTTTTCTGCCTTGACAACAAAAATAAATTCTGATATGCTCTTTTTTGGTTCATCGGAGGACCGTTTTCAACGTAATTTGAAACGGGCCGGATAAGATGCCGTGCAGACAGCGCCCCGCCGGAGGTTTCGTTGCCGTAGTGACGAAGCAGATCGAGGCCGGGCGTGCACTCGCGGACATTTATCCGGCCCGTTTTTTGCACCTTGTGCAGAAAGGAGGACGCCATGTCCAAGCAGCGGATCCAGCTTTCCGACCATTTCACCTATTCCCGCCTTTTGCGGTTCGTGCTGCCCTGCATCGGCACCATGCTGTTCACCTCCATCTACGGCATCGTGGACGGCCTGTGTGTCTCCAACTTTGTGGGCAAGACGGCCTTTGCGGCGGTCAACCTCATCATGCCGCTGCCCATGCTGCTGGGCACCATCGGCTTTATGCTGGGCACCGGCGGCAGCGCCATCGTGGGCATCACGCTGGGCGAGGGCGACCAGAAAAAGGCCGACCGCTATTTTACCCTGTTCCTTCTGGCGGCTCTGGTCTCGGTCAGTGTGCTGGCGGTGCTGGGCATTGTGTTCCTGCGGCCCATTGCCGTGCTGCTGGGCGCAAAGGGGGAGCTTTTGGACTATGCGGTGCGCTACGGGCGCATCCTGATGGTGTCCCTGCCCACCTTTGCGCTGCAGAATATGTTCCAGAGCTTTTTCGTCACCGCCGAAAAGCCGCACCTCGGCTTCTGGTTCACCGTGGGAGCGGGCTGCACCAACATGGTGCTGGATGTGCTGATGGTGGGTATCTGGGGCTGGGGCGTGGAGGGCGCGGCCATTGCCACCTTTATCAGCCAGCTGGTGGGCGGTGTACTGCCGGTGTTCTACTTCATCGACCGCAGCAACTCCAGCCGCCTGCACCTGTGCAAGACCAGTTTTTACAGCAAAGTACTGCGGGATGCCTGCATCAACGGCTCTTCCGAGCTGATGACCAACCTTTCCATGTCGCTGGTCAATATCCTGTACAACTACCAGCTGCTGCGTCTGGCCGGTGAGAACGGCGTGGCCGCCTACGGTGTCATCATGTACGCAGCCTTCCTGTTCGTGGCGGTGTTCGTGGGCTATGCCGTGGGCAGTGCGCCTATCGTCAGCTTCCACTACGGTGCCCGCAACCACGCCGAGGTGCACAACCTCTACCACAAGAGCCTGCGGCTCATCGCCGTGGTGGCTGTGACCCTGACGCTGGCTTCCATGTTCATCATCCCCTGTGTGGCGCGCATTTTCGTGGGCTACGATGCGGAATTGCTGGCCCTGACCAGCCGGGCCTTCCGGCTGTATGCGCTGAGCTTCCTCATCATGGGCTTCAACGTGTACGCGTCCTCCTTCTTCACGGCGCTGGGCGACGGCGTGACCAGCGCGCTGATCTCCTTTTTGCGCACGCTGGCGTTTCAGGTGATCGCCATTCTCCTGCTGCCGCTGCTGCTGGGCATCGACGGCATCTGGCTGGCCGTCACCGCCGCCGAGCTGGCGGCTCTGGCCGTGAGCGTTGCCATGCTCCTCACCAAGGACAAGGTATTCCATTACCGCAAGGCATGATAAGATCCCCTGCTTTCTGCGAAACGGCGAAAAGCGGGGGATTTTTTTGGTGATTCTGGCTCTGCCACTGGCAGCAAAATCGTGTTAAAATGGACACAGCCTTTATTCACTGTTTTACGAGGAATCATTATGACATTGTTTTTGACCAGCAGCCCCAGCGGCTGCCCCTTTGAGCCGGGCCCTGCAGTGCCGGTGCTGGACACCCGCAACCACTTTGTGGCGAACCTGCGGGCCGTCTGGCCGGATCACGCCGTGCTGGGCCTTGCCATTGCGGCAGACCCCTATGCCTACGAGCAGAACGACGAGATGTGCCGGGTGTTTGCTCAGAGTTTTGCGAACGCCCACCTGCCCCTGACGGCGCTCATCCCCTGCGATGCCCGCAATGCCGAGGAGATCGGTTCTCTTCTGCCCCAAAGCGGCTTTGTGATGCTGTGCGGCGGGCACGTGCCCACCCAGAACCACTTTTTTGCTCAGCTGGGCCTGCCGGGGCTGTTCCACAACTACCATGGCATCGTGCTGGGCGTGAGTGCCGGCAGCATGAACGCCGCCCACATCGTGTACGCCGCGCCCGAGGAACCGGGCGAAGCCGCCGACCCGCACTACTCCCGCTGGATGAACGGCCTTGGCCTGACCGAGACCCGCATCCTGCCCCACTACCAGTTCATCCGGGATCATGTGCTGGACGGACAGAAGGTGGAGGACATCGCCCTTGCCGACAGCAAAAAGCGGCATTTTCTCGCTTTGCCGGACGGCTCGTATATTCTGTGCGCCGACGGCAGCGAGGCGCTGTACGGCAGAGGCTGGTACTTTGCGGACGGGATGATGGAAGAGATCAACGAGGATGAGGATGTGCTGCCACTGCGGTAGCAATAAAAAAGAAGCACGCATCTGTGTGCTTCTTTTTTTATGATGTTCTGCTGCGCAGAAATGAGGTTGCTGCGCAAAATGATGTGTGCTATCGCACATTCTATCATGCCCCGCAGGCAGACATCATTGCGCATACAATGCGCACATCATTCCGCCGCAAGGCGGACAAAGGGCGCAATGGCGTTGGTGTCGCCGTGGCGGACGATGGAGTAGGTGATGTCGCAGTAGGGCTGGATGGCGGTGCTCTTTTCCACGGTGGAGATGAGCAGCACCTGCAGCTGCAGGCGGCGGAACAGCTCCATCATGGGGCGGATGCGGTCGCTGGTCATCTTGCTGAAAGCTTCGTCCAGCAGCACAAGACGGATGCTGTTCTCGCTCTTTTCGTAGATCTGCAGAAGGCTGGCGCAGATGGCCACATAGAAGGGGGCCTGATTCTCGCCGCCGGAGGAGTCGCGGCTGACGCGGGACAGATATGCCTGCTGGCCGGTGACCCGGTTCGTCACCTTGATGTCATAGTCCAGATAGGTGCGGTAGTCCACATAGTCCGACAGGGTCACGCCGCCGGTGCGGCCCTCCTGCCGGGCGCGGGTGTTCTCGTCCACATCCGCCATGATCTTTTCCATCAGCTCGTCCACCTGACGCTCATAAGCAGGGTCGGCGGTGGCGGCAAGGTTGTCCAGCGAGTCGCCCTCGGTCATCTGCTGGTTGCCCTTGTCCACGATGACCTGATAGAAGGCCGCCAGCTGCGGGTCGCGGCTGGGCTCCAGCTCAAAGCGGTAGACCTCCTCGCCGTAGGTCAACTGCTCCATCACCTTGTTCAGCTCCCGGAACTGCCGCCGTGCGTTGAAGATATCGTCCTTCATGCGGAACAGGATATCCTTGCGGAAGCGGTCCTTGCAGTCCCGCTGGGCCTGCTCCAGACGGGCGGCGTAGCGTTCCAGATCGATGCGCACAAGGCTCTCGTGCTGGGCGCGGTACTGGTCCAGCCCTGCAAGGCCCAGCGGATAATCGCACACATAGTGCTCGTTGTAGGCTTTCTGGGCCGGTTCCAGCGTGCCGGTCAGATAGACGGCCAGCGCATCGTCCAGCTTGGCCTGCGCCTTTTCCGCAGCCTGTGCGGCGGCGCGGGGCTTATCTGCCGGGGCCAGCGCCAGCATCCGGGTGCGGGCCAGCGGCTCCACCAGCGGGTGCGCCGCAAAGAAGCTCCGGGCGGCATCGGCGCTCTGCTGGGCCGTTTCCCCTGCCTTTTTCTGCTCCGCTTCGCAGGAGGCGATCTGCTTTTGGCACACGCGGATGTCGCCGCCCGTCTGCTCCACGGCGGCCCGGGCAGCCTCCCACGCGGCTTCGCGGGCTTCTTCCTCCTTGTAAAGCTGCTGCAGCAGCGGGTTCTCGCGGCACTCGGTGAGCTTTGCTTCCTGTTCGGTCACAGCATTCTGTGCGGCAGTCAGTGCGGCGCGGGCATCCCACAGCGCAGCCAGCTCGTCCAGTACCGTGCCCCGCAGCAGGGTCTGGTACTGGTTATAGGCGGCTTTCAGGTTCTGTTCTGTCTGGGCGGCAGCACGGGCGCTTTCCCCCAGAGCTTCCAGCTCGGCCGCCAGCGCCCCGGCGCGGGCGCGGCGGGCGTCCAGACCGATATACCGCTGGGGAGTGCGCAGCCGTTCCAGCCGGAAGGGGTGGTGGCGCAGAAGGTCGCGGGTGGCGCTGTCAGGATGCTGTTCCAGCGTATCGGGGGTGTCGCAGCAGACGATGCGGCCCAGAATGGTCTGGGCATACTGTGCAGCCAGCGGGTTTTCGCTGCTCACCTGCGCGGCAAGGCTGTCCGGGCCGTACTTGTCGGCGCGGCGGTTGGCCTTGCGGATGCCTGGGGTGTCCAGCAGGCTGATGGGGCCTACCTTGTCCTTCAGGGCCACAAAGGCGCTTTTGGCGGCTTCGTAGTGGGCGGGCGGCACAAGGATATCAAAGCGGCGGTCGCCAAGGCAGGCCTCCACGCAGTCCTGCCAGCTCTCGTCCTCCACGTTCAACAGTTCACAGAAAATTTTCGCATCCGGCTGCATGCCCCGGCTCTTGAGTTCCGCATTCACGGCATCCCGCACCCGGGTGGCGGCATCGCCGTGGGGGTAGACCCACTTGCCGCCGGACACCGCGTCCAGCTCCGCACGCTTGCCGGCCTGCTCCTTCTGCAAAGCAGCAGTGTTCTGGCGGGCAGCAAAATAGGCTTCCTCCAGCGGTTTTTCCTGCGCGGAGAGCCATGCGGTGAGCTGCGGCAGAGTGTCCGCCGTCAGCTCTTCGGCCTTGATGCCGGCAGCAAAGCCGCTGCGGCGCAGCACAGCCAGCAGGCTCTGGGTGCGGGCAAGGGCACTTTCTGCCTTTTCGGCTTTGCGTGCGGCGGTATCCAGCGCCGTTTTGCGGCGGGAAAGCTCCTCGGTCAGGGCATCCAGTGCCCGGCCCTCGCCGCTGGCGCTGGCGGCACCGTGGGCGGAAAGATAGGCCCGGCGGGCTTCCGCTTCGGCATTTTTGGCCTCGGCATAGCGGGCGTTCAGCTGTTCCAGCTGGCGGCGGCCCGCATCCAGATGCTCCTGCCAGACGGTCTGTTCGCTGCCGTCGGCAGCGGCGCGGGCCAGCAGCGCCGCGCCCCGGTTCACAAGGGTCTGGGTCTGCTTTTCGGCAGCTTCGCGGCCAAAATCCACGATCTCTTCCAGCGCATCGGCGCGGGTCTGTGCTTCGGCCAGCACGGCGTGCAGATTTTCCAGTTCCAGCCGGTCGCCCTGCAAAGCGTCCAGATCCAGCTCCGGCTGGGGCAGGATGTACTGGTACAAAAACTCCCGGAAGTTGGGGATCTCGTCCATGCTGGTGCCCATCTGGAACACCTCGTTGAACTTTTTGCCCAAGGGGCTGGAGGCGCGCCCGATGCCCAGCGCACGGCAGATGCGGTCCCGCGCTTCGCTGGGGCTGCGGGTGTAGGAGAGACGGCCCGTTGCGGGCTTGAAGTCCTCCTTTGCGCTGGGTGCACCGGTCTTGGGGTCGATGAAGGGCAGCTGTTCCAGCGTGCAGCCGTCCTCCGAAAGATACCATGTCTGATCGCCGGGGTGCAGCTCCTGCATGGGGCCTTCGGACTCCACCCGCACCGCGATGACGAAGGGGGTGCGCTTGACGCTGTCCCAGAACTCCGCCCCGATGTAGGCCACGGTATGGCCCGGGCGGCGGTAGGCGTTCTCGCCGCGCTGCTTTGCGTGCACCGAACCCTGCAGGGTGCGGCCGCTCTTTTTATTGCCCAGCGCATTGAAATTGCGGTTGGTGGTCAGGCAGTAGCGGATGGCATCCAGAATGGTGGTCTTGCCCACCGCGTTCACGCCGATCATATAGGTGAGCCGTGCGCAGTCGAAGGTGACGTTTTCAAAGTTGTGCCAGTTGATAAGCTTCAGCCGTTTGAGTTCGATCATTCTTCACCCTCCCCTGCTTCTTCCGGTCGTTCATAAAGGCCAAGCTCTGTGCGGGTGCGGGCAGATTCTGCCGCTGCATCCGCAAGGTCGGCATCCGGCAGGGCCAGCAGCACGGTGGGAAATACTTCAATGCGGCTGTCCAGCCCGGAAAGCCGCCCCACAGGCCGCGCCAGATTGTACCGGCGCAGGGTGCGCATGAGGTTTTCCAGCGTTTTCTGGTCCAGACGGCGGGGCAGATTCATCTTCTGCAGCTCGGTCTGCACCTCTTCCACCGTCACCAGCACCTCATCGGCATTGGCTGCAAGGCTCTCGCGCTTTTGCAGGTACAAAAGCCGCAATACCAAAAGCAGGATGCTCTCGTATTTCAGCAGCCGGGCCTGACTGCCCTCGTGGCCGTTGACCAGAGCCGCCGCCTGCAGGGGTGCCGGGTACAGCAATACAGAATAGCCCAGCGGGGCGAACACAGCGCGCACCTCGTCCAGATGGTCCTGCACATAAAGATATTTTGCCCGCTGATCCTCCACGCCGCCCAGCACGAAGCAGTGGTTCAGCAGGTAGTTTGCGGTTTCTTCCAGCATGTTAATGGTTGCCATTTTCTTCCTCCCTGCGGCGGGTGAGGACAAAGTCCTCAAAGCGGAAACCGCCGCGCTCCACCCAATTGCCGGTGAGTTGAATGTCATAATCCCGGTGCGGCGACTGCGAGTAGGTATGCAGGCCGATGATGCGGGCAAAATCGTTCGGGTATTCGTCTGCCAGAAGTGCCGCGTTCACCTGCGGGCGGGCGGCAAGGGCCTGCCGGGCCAGCAGGGCCACGTTTTCCTCGGTAACGGCAAGGCGGGCGTAATCCAGCAGCAATTGCTGCTCTTTTTTGAGCTGTTCCGGATCGAATCCTTCGGTGCGCACCGGGGCCAGCGGCTCGGCGGTGCGCTGGGCAGCGGGCGGGTACAGAAATTTTTCCCCGAACACTGCCGCCGGGTACAGATGCAGCCGCTTTGCCACCGGGCCGTCGTCCGGCTCAAACAGCTGCTCCGGAGTGCGGATGTCCTCGGCGTAGCGGCGCAGCAGGGCGGTGACGCTGCCCTGCGAAGAACGGTCGCTCAGCAGCAGGAACTGTGCCCGCTGCACAGCCCGCTTGCGGTAGCGGATGTGGCTTGCATCGATCTCGCGCATGAGCAGGCTCATCTCTTCCAGCGCATCCCGCTGCTTCTGGATGAGTGCACGCACGGCAGGTGTCGCTTCGTTCGGGGCGCAGCGCTCCACCCGGGCATAATCAAAGGCCAGCTGCGGCAGGTAGTTCTCCTCGCAGTCGTCCAGCTCTTCTTCCAGATAGGCGCGGTAGTTGAACAGGTTGTCGCTGGTCTTGAAGCGGTGGTAGGCCGCCGCCACCACCTTTTCCTCGTACTGGTCGAACAGTTCCAGCACCTCCTGCGGGGTGCGGTTGCGGGTGAGCCGGTCGATATAGTGGCCGATGGAGGCATTGAGTGCCCGGAGAGAGCGGTTCAGCGCGTCAAGGTCTGCGTCCACCTCCCGCAGAACGTTCTCATAGGGGCTTTTTTCCTGCCCGATGCTGCCCAGCAGCTGCCATGCCTTGTACAGCTTTCCGGTATAGGTAACTACGCGGGGGTTCAATATTTCTTCCAGCGCTTCCAGCAGCGGCGTTACCTCCGGCACAAAGGCAAGGGACGCTTCCCCCTCGTAGCTGCCGGGCTGCTCTTCCAGCCAGCCGGTGCGGCGCAGCCGCAGCAGAAAGCCCACGGCCAGCGTGTGAGGGTCGCGGGTGGGCTGCTCTTCTTCATCGCCCGCACCGTCGGCATCCAGCGCAAGAGGCTTTGCCAGTGCGGCAAAGTAATCCTCGGCACGCCAGACGGCCTCCGCACGGGAAATGCTGTAATCCGCCGTGTGGCGGCACTCCTCCCAGAGCAGAAGCAGCAATTCCGCATAAAAAGCCCGGTTCGGCCCCGCCAGCGGGCGGAACAGCCGCGGGGACACCAGTTCAAACAGCTGCATGGAAACGTCCTTTCCTGTTCACATCAGAATACGTTTTTATTGTACCACAAAACGACACGGTTTGACAGAGAAACCATTCAGAATTGCCGCCGGGAGGGGCGGGGCAGACTCCTTCCGTCAAACCCTGCGGGTTTGCCACCTCCCTCAGTGAGGGAGGCTCTGGCGAAACCGGAAGCTTTGCACCTGAGCCGGAAGCTTTGCCGATGCGAAAGGCTCCCTCTTTGAGGGGGCTGTCGCCGCAGGCGACTGGAGGAGTTTGCCCTAAACGCAAAAAGCCCCGGGGAGCGGGATGCTCCTCGGGGCAATAGTTTAATTGTAATCCGCTTACTTGCTCAGTTTATAGCCAATTGCAACATAGGTCTTTCCGCCAACGGTCTTAGTGCCAACACCCAAACCAGTAACTTCGATTTTCGTGTTATTTTGTTTACCAAGATTGATTACAAAATCTGTTGCAGTCTTCATCAACTCAACCATATCAGAATTAACCGTAATCGTTCCTGCCGTTGTTTCTTCATAGTAAACAGCCGTATACACTTGAGCGTTCTGCTTCGCATTCTCAGCACAAACAACTGCACCTACGTAGTTTTTCTCGGTTTTTTTCTCTGCAGTAATAGCAGTCAATGCAATCTTGCCGTCTGCAATTTTGTTCAGTGCTTCTGTTGCCAGTTCCTTGACTTCACTGTTATTGGACCATTCTGTGCCGTATTCCTTGTTCAGTGCAGCCATATATACATCCTGAACTTTCTTCTCGAACTCACTTTCACCAGGGCCACCAGCGCCACCGCCGCAGGCGGTGAGCATCGAAACCGTCATAGCCGCAGCCAGTGCGACTGCCATTACCTTTTTTGCTAATCTCATGGTAAATTTCCTCCCACATTTTCAAAATCGACAGCGGAAGTCCTCGTTCGGCCCCTCTGTTTCTCTAAATTTACCCCCCCCCCTGTATCGATTTGTCAAGTAGTTTTGATAAATTTGTGTTATTTAATAAAATCCTCCCTGAAATTGCATCAATTTGACAACAAACATCGTTTCAGTTTATCCCGGCATACAAGAACCCTGTTCAACAAAGAAGCGGCACATCCACCGCAAAGGAGAATGTGCCGCTTTTCTATATTTTTTCTCAGCCCATCATGCCGGAGATGAAGATTTCCAGACCGATGCCGATGAGGATGACGCCGCCGAGGACGGAGGCTTTGCCGGAGAGTTTGGTGCCGAACTTTTTGCCGATAGCAAGGCCGGCCTCGCAGATGAAGAAGGTGACGATTGCCACGATGAGGGAGCAGACCAGCGCCATGAACCAGCCGTACTCCGAGATGGTGAAGCCCACCGACAGCGCGTCAATGCTGGTGGCGACGCCCTGCATGAAGAGTGCGCCCGCGCTCAGCTCAGCGGCTTCCTCGGCCTCTTCGCCCTTGATGCCCTCGATGAGCATTTTACC
>ERZ780150.753-NODE-753-length-25985-cov-3.161820_pt1 | contig 25985 bp, 20 predicted proteins | sample MGYA00511019_ERZ780150 | MGnify/ENA primary metagenome ERZ780150 (study PRJEB29588, sample SAMEA2151633) | human gut metagenome | biome: human gut; feature: human-associated habitat; material: faeces | place: Denmark | collected 2008/2010 ...
TATCGGAATCACCAATCTGGTATATAACTTTTGCAGGTACAGTTACTTAAAACGAACCTCTGCCTGATATGGGATAACTGCGCCCTTTTTCAAGTAAAAGGTAACAATCAAGGTAAAGTTTCTGTTTCAAAGTATCATTTGCAGGTCAATATTTGACCGATTATGCTAAGCCCTCTATTGGCCTGTATTTTTGTGGGTTTTTAGAGGTTACTTATATATTTTCTCTTTGTGGAATATTGTAGCTAGTAATAGTCCTAGTGTCGGCAAATAAAAAAGCGCCGTCCCCCGAACGGCGCTATAATATTACCGCGAACAAATCCTGTCCAGTTCGCCGAGGTTCATCAGATAGTGGTACTCCTTTTCGGACTTGTTGGTTATCAGCAGGTCCTGTGGGATTTTCTTCAGCATAGTCCGCAGAGTGTTCGGCGAAATATCGAGATACCCAGAAAGCTCCTGCGCGGTAATCCCGACATTTGAGAACAGCGCCGCCTGAACAAGGATAAAGTACAGGGACTTAACGCGCTCGGTTTCATCGCTGAGCATTTGTTCAAGCAGGGATTTGAAATGCTCCAGTTCGCTCACACGCTTTTCCAGCGCGGACAGAAGCTGCTTTATCGAGATGTCTATGATATTCAGGAACATCTCTGCGAACGGAGTGAGGTCGCCCTTGTTGAGCGGGTGATTGCAGGTGTCGAATGCTTTATAGTATTTGCCGATATTCTCCTTTATCGTGTAGGAGATACGGTAGCCGATAAGATTGTCAAGCTCCTGCGAGAGAAGATAGCTGCTGATAAATCGGCTTGTTCTTCCGTTTCCGTCATAGAATGGGTGGATATACCCGAACAGGTAGTGGAACAGCGAGATACGCACGAGAATGTCAAGCTTTTCGTTTTTGAGCAGTTTCAGCGCGCTGTCCATTGCCTCGATTATTTTCTCCTCTGGGTTCAGCCCTTTGTGTATCTCCTTGTCCGTGGGGGAATATACACTCACGCTGTCCTTGCGGAATATCTTTCCGTCGGGCACATTTTTTGGGGCGTCCTGCTTAATCTCATCAAGAAAAATGTCATCATATATTTTTCTGACATCCTCGCATTTTTCCAACGGAATATTGTCTGTTGTCATCAGCGCTTTGTACTTGTTCACCAATCCATAAAAGCGCTGGCGCTTGTTTTTCTTAGACAGGTCGCTCAGAATGGCGCTAAGTTCCCTGCGCGTGCTGTGGACGCCCTCAATGTTGTTTGAGAGCACGATTTCGTCAATAAGACAGCGGTTCGCAAACTGGTTGATGGCTGCGAGCGGAAGGTCCTTGTGCAGGCTTCTGACGTGCTTGTCCGTGCGCTCTATAGAGATTATCGTATTGAGTATCTCGGGAGTCTGGCACATGAAAGCCTGCTCGCCGCTTATCTTAAAATCAAAATGAACGGCGTCCGGAGAGTTGAACCTTTTCAGGTATTCTTCCTCATACTTGGCTCTGTCCATATGGAACAGCTTCTTCAGCGGGTATGCCATAATATCACCTCTCGTTTGGTACGTTAATTCATATTATGCGGAACATCACCGCAATTTATTTGAAATTTGTGTTGATTAGCAAATAAAGCTTACACTATCACATCAAAAAACGCTGTTTTTGGTAAGATTACAATTATTGTATCACATACCACCGCAAAAGTCAAGCGTTTTGGTGCTCAACGTATCGTTGCCAATCTGCACATAATAAGATATAATATATTCAGATAAATCGCAAAATAAGGAGAATCCCATGCGAAAATTCGACTACTCATTTCTGAAAAGAATCAGTGTGCCTGCCGACATAATGAACTACGCAACCTCGATTTACGAGATGAAAGCAAAGGCGGAACTGCGACGTTCTGACTTCGCGGAGGTATTCTCGGCGATGGAATCTGTGGCGAAGATACAGTCGGTGAAAAGCTCCAACGCCATCGAGAGGATAATTACGACTGACAAGCGTATCCGCGATATTGTGAATAAATCCACTGCGCCGCAGGGACATAACGAGCTTGAAATCGCAGGCTACCGTGACGCGTTAGACCTTATCCACGGCAGTTATTCCGAGATCCCGTTCAGCGAAAAAAAGTATACTGGAGCTGCACAGAATACTACTCCAGCCTAGCGGCGACGACCTCGCGGGGAGGTACAAAACGGAGGACAATTTCATCATGGAAACCGACCGCCGGGGCGTTCGCAGCGTGCGTTTCACGCCGGTTCCCGCAAGCGAAACTTCCGCGGCGATGGAACAGTTGATTCTTGCGTACCATGCCACGTATTCGGAGTCGGAAATCAACCCGCTGCTGCTTATCCCGTGCGTGATTCTGGACTTCCTCTGTATTCACCCGTTCCGCGACGGAAACGGCAGAATGTCAAGATTGCTGTCGCTGCTGTTGTTATATAAAAGCGGGTTCAGCGCGGGCAAATATGTGTCGATTGAGGAACAGATAAACACCTACAAAAATTATTATTACACGTCCTTGCAGAAGTCCTCGGAGCGCTGGCACGAGAACGATAACAGCTACTTTCCGTTCATCGAAAATTTCCTGTTCAATCTGAAAATGAGCTACTTCGAGCTTGACAGCAGATTTGCGAATTTCAAGGATAAAAAGATAACAAAGAAACAGCGAATCGAGGATTTTATAACGGGCAGTCTGCTGCCTGTTTCCAAACGTGATATTTGCGACAAACTTCCCGACATCAGCGTTACGACCGTCGAGGTCGAACTCGGCAGATTACTGAAATCCGGCGAAATCGAGAAAATCGGAAACGGACGCGGGACGAAATACCGCGCTGTAATTAAGGCTGAATAACCCCGCGCAACGCAGAGCTTCACGCGCTGACAAAAAAAGCCCCCGCTCGTTTTGGACGAAAAGGGGTAATGTCAGCTACGTTCTATTTTGTTACGTTGTACTATATTCAGTGTGTCTTTGCTAGTTGCTCTCGCATTTTGTTTATCGGCTCAATTAATTTTTGTTCCAGCAATTTATTACACTTTAATTTGATAACACATATTTTATAACACTCTCAGCCGCTCCCCCGAATCATACCAGAACGAGCCGAAAAAAACCTTGTTTTTGTCGAACGGTCAAACGCCCTTTTACAGCCCTCCAGCCGTCTGTAAGAAAAAATATTGTCCTTAGGTCCCGTCAAGATATCTATATCACTGAATTTGTGAACCGTTATCAGATGCTCGCAAAGCCGCTCCATATCGATTACGTCGTCCGAGTAGACGCTTTGGAAGCCCTCGATATCCCCGCCGATAGCAACGGCAGGGATACCGGATCTCCTTACCCTTTCATACACCGGCGAAAGCATGGAAATGTCCAGAAACGCTTCCGCAGTGACAATAGCTCCGTCAAAGCCGCTCGGATCAAAAAAATCGTATATGACATTTTCAAAATTGAGAAATTCGTCCCTTATCCAGTGATTATAAATGTTTGAAAACACCACCACGTCCGTATCCGTGGCAAATGCCGCCTCGGCTATTCCGCATATGATATCCTTCTGAGTGCGGTCGTCGGCTCTTGCGGTTATTACGGCAATATTTTCTTGACATTCCGTTCGCCCTTTCACGCGCTCATAAAAAGACCGTTCCCGCAGCCGCTCAACCCCTGTTCAGCGGTAAATTTTGCCGCTGACGGGGAATGATTTTTGACGCGTTCGGCGACAGAGTATGCCGGAAACGAGCTTTCGTATATATTATAACTTAATCACGCGGTTATGTCAACCGAAAAGGTGCATATTATGATTAAAAGGTGGACAAAACGGATATCGGCTGTTGACTTTGTGATGTTTATCGGTATAATAAACTTAAAGGTGTCTTTGGGCACGAGAAACAAAACGGAGGTTTTAACGATGAAGATCAAAAGTAAATCAGCGGCTATTTTGTGCGCGGCGACCCTGCTTATGACGGTGGGCTGCTCGAACGGCGGCGAAACAAGCAGCGGTAGCTCCGAGCCCGACGCTTCCGGCATCTCCGGAACCGCGGACGTTTCCGGCGCTCCGGATGCCGAAACGAATGAAAGCGGCGCGGTATCAGAGGAAGATATTATGGACAGTCTGAACAACGGCATAATTATCGACAGCGTAAGCGGTAACGTTTATAAGAACGAGATGAACGCAAATCCCATCTCGCCGAACATATTCTGCGCCGATCCCACCGCGGTGGAATATGACGGAAGGCTTTACGTTTACGGCACGAACGACCAGCAGCAGGCGGAAGAGGGAACATCGAATGACTACGCCCATATCAAATCGCTTGTGGTATTTTCCACCGACGATATGGTAAACTGGATATATCACGGCAGGATAGAGGTCGGAGAGATCGCGCCGTGGATATATAACTCGTGGGCGCCGTCGATAGTTTCCCGCGTTGAGGACGACGGACTTACGCATTTTTACCTTTACTTCTCAAACAGCGGCGCGGGCGTGGGTGTGATAACCTCCACCAACCCCGTGGGACCGTGGACCGATCCGCTCGGCGAGCCTCTGATTTATCAGAATATGCCTGGCCTGGAGAATTGCCCTGCGCCCTTTGACCCGGGCGTGTGCATTGACGAAAATGGCGTGGGCTGGCTCTCCTTCGGCGGAGGCACACCGGCGGATGGCAGCACTATGCACACCAAGATTCCGAAGATAGCAAGGCTGGGCGAGGATATGCTGTCCTTTGACAGCGAATTTGTTTCCATTGACGCTCCCTACTTTTTTGAGGCGAGCGAGCTGAACTATATCGACGGGGTATATTACTATACATACTGCACCGACTGGCAGGATCATAAGATCGGCTGGGAGGAGTACGAGGGGGTCGACGTTATGCCCGCGTGCAGCATGGCGTATATGACCACCAAGACCCCTCTCGACGCGGATAGCTGGGAATGCAGAGGAGCCTATTTCTATAATGCGGGAGAGAACGCCGACGGGTCATCCGGACTTCGCTGGGCTAACAACCACACTCATTTCATTGAATATAAGGACGTAAACTATATCATTCACCATACGCTTCTTCTGGAGGAGCTTATGGGAGGAACAGCGGGCTTCCGCAGTATAATGGCAGATTATCTGCCCATGGACAAGGCGACGGGCGATATCCCCATAACTGCGGCTAGCAAGAAGGGCGTAGCGCAGATAAAGCCGGTCGACCCCTATACCTATAACAGCGGCGCGCTGATGTTCACCTCTGCGGATATCGGATACGACAAGGTAACGGATCCTGCCGCAAAAAGCACCGCCGACGGCGCGTGGATATATGTAAGAGGAGCGGACTTCGGCTACGGGGCATCAGAGTTTATCGCCGAGGTCAAGGGCAAGGGAAGAATAGAAGTTCGTCTTGACGATATCTCCTCCGAAGCCGCCGCGTTCGTCGAGTTCGACTGCGCGGATTATACCAAAATACGCTCGGACGGCTTTGCGCAGTTTGACGGAAGAAACCATAACGTTTATTTCGTATTTTCCGGCTCCGATATAGAGCTTAAGTCGTGGAAGTTTTCAAAGGGCGACGAGCAGCTTCGTCCCGAAGAGAGCATAGCCTCCACCGATATACCCTACAAGACGCTGGTATTTTCGGGACAGTCCGAGCCCGGACCGAGCCCCTCCGCGATGCTCGACATTCCGAAGGACGGGGACTATTCCATAAAATCCTCTTCTTTTGACAAGGACAGCGACATACTCAACCTCGGGTTTATTAATACCGATACCGACGCGAAGTATAAGGTGCTTGTGAGATCGCTGACGCTGGCAACCGAAAACGGAGATGTTGAAATTCCCGTAAATAAGGAACTCGATCCCGCAAGCTCGACGGAAAACGGGCTTGAAAACGGCTGGGGCGACTCCGAGGTCGGATCGCTGATTTACGGCACGGAGGAATGTGGAATATTCGCGGCGGAAACAGATATAGAATGGATAAACTATCGTCTGGCGCTTAAAATAAACGGCGAAGAGACGCCGTTCACATCCATCACCTACAATGTCACCGTAAGCGGTCTTGAGCTTGACGGCTGACGGCGGCAGCGGAAAATCAGGAGGGAAAAATGAAAAGACTTGTTCGGTTCGCCGCAGCGCTGACGGCGGTATTGTCGCTGACGGCATGCGCGGCGGAAGTGGGCACGGGCGCCGTGACGTCGGAGCCGCTGCCGTGCGTCACCGCCGAGCCCGAAGAAGAGGAGGACATCGCAATGCTTGATAAGGATATCGTGAAATCAACAATAACTTCAACCGACGACGGCAACGGAAACTACACAAATCCCGTTATTTTCGCCGACGTGCCCGATATTGATATAATCCGCGTCGACGACGCGTTTTATATGGTTTCGACGACCATGCACCTGTCTCCGGGGTGTCCCGTAATGAGATCCTACGACCTTGTAAACTGGGAAATTGTAAATTACGTTTTTGATACACTGGAGGACAGGGATAATCTTGCCTTAAGAAACGGGGAAAACAATTACGGCAAGGGTCAGTGGGCGACTACACTCAGATATAACGACGGTGTGTATTACGCCGGCTTCACTTCCTTCTCCACCGGAAGAACTTATATCTATCATACCGACGATATAGTAAACGGGAAATGGGACAGGTTCGTGTATGACGAGTGCTTCCATGATATGAGCCTTTTGTTCGACGACGACGGCAAGGTGTATCTTGTTTACGGCGGCGGAGAGATATGGTGCGTTGAACTGGAAAAGGATCTGAGCGCGGTCAAGCCCGGAACCAAGAGAAAACTCATCGACGACGCAGGACTTGTCAAGGGCTGCCTTGCCGAGGGCTCTCACGTCTATAAGATGAACGGATATTACTATATTTTTATCATAACATGGCCTCCTCATCGCAGAAGAACGCAGCTTTGTTACAGAAGCGAAACGCTCGACGGCGAGTGGGAAATGAAAGTGATAATCGACGATAATATCGGCTTCAGGAATGACGGTGTCGCACAGGGCGGTATCGTCGACGATAAGGACGGAAACTGGTATTGCTTTGTATTTCAGGATCACGGGGCGGTGGGCAGAGCTCCCGTTTTGTCGACCATGACATGGGAGGACGGCTGGCCAGTCGTCGGCGTTGACGGAAAGGTGCCCAGGACCGCCAAGATTCCTGTCGCGGGTCACGAGAAAAAGGGCATCGTCACAAGCGACGAATTTATCAACTCACAGATAGTGAGACCCTATCACAACTTTGCCGACACGCCCGAGGAAGCGGGCGAGAACGATTATAACGGCTCTAACCTCGCGTTGGAATGGCAATGGAACCACAATCCCGACAACCGCCTCTGGTCGCTCACCGAGAGAGAAGGCTATCTGAGGCTGAGAACGGTCAATGTCTGCGACACTGTTGCCGATGCGAGAAACACCATTTCGCAGCGAACCTTCGGACCGGAATGCGGCGGATATATAAAGCTCGACGTTTCGGAAATGAAAGATGGCGATACTGCGGGGCTTGCCGCCTTCGCGGAAAAATACGGTTATGTCGCCGTAAAAATCGAGGACGGGAAAAAATATATCGTAACGGTTTGGTATGACGATAACGACGACGTTGAACAGGAATTTGAAACGGAAAGGGTCGAAATAACGGAAAACGAAGTGTATCTGCGGGTCGACTGCGATTACAAAAACGCGGCGGACAAGGCGTATTTCTATTACAGCCTCGACGGCGAGAACTGGACGGAAATAGGAAAAACGCTGCAAATGAATTATTACGGTCTGCATTTTATGGGATACCGTTACGCGATATTCAATTTCCCGACAAAGCAGTCGGGAGGTTATGTCGACGTGGACTATTTCAGGGTGGAAAACAAGCTGCTCAAATAAACTGATACATTCAATGCGTTTCAGCCGCGCAGGGGTCAGACCTTGCGCGGCTTTTTCTTTTTCGGGCTGCTGTTTTTTCTTCTTTCGGGAGGAAAGAGTTTTTTCCATTGAAAAATAGCGGCTTTGTGTTATAAGGTAACCTCTAAAAACCGGGACACGAGCAGATTTCGTACATGACTTATATCAGATGCTAGGCGTCAAACCGCAGTAATACTGTATGTATTTCAAGGTTTGACAACGAAGCAGATGATATAAGTCATAGAAATCTGCCGTGAAGGAGGTTTTTAGAGGTTACCATACTTTAAGTACGGTACTGCGTCAGAAACTGCAATACTGCTAAGAAGGAGCAAAAGTAAAGTCAAAATTTGAGCCGCATTAAACAAAGAATACGGCTGCAAAAACCACCCACCTCATAATGGGGCGGGTGGTTCATATTCAGTTATGTTAACGACAGCGCAAACGAACAGGTTTTCGGCAAGGACGATGACTACAACTCGCTGTGTGCTTTGGAAATCGTTGACGAGGAGAAAAAGACTATTGAAAAGCCCGATTTCTTCACCAAGCGTACCGTCAAGTATACCGCCGAGATTACCCACGTCGATACTCCGCAGGAGGCTATGCAGGTTTCCATTGATACACGGGGTAAAATGGATATTCCGTAAATGGCGCAGTTGTGCGGTCAAGAGCCGCAGGCGGTGATTGATGCGCTGAAAGCGGACGACCTGATATACCTCAATCCGCTTAAAACAAGCGAGGACAATCCGATTGAGGGTTGGGAGGAAGCGTCCGAATATTTGTCGGGAAATGTCCGTGAAAAACTCCGCACCGCTGAACTCTATGCAAAGGACAATCCCGATTATCAGCGGAACGTGGCGGCTCTGACGTCCGTTTTGCCGCCGAAACTCGAAGCTGGCGATATATCCGCCCGTATCGGTGTTTCTTGGGTTGATGTTGAGGACTATCAGGCTTTGACAGCCTTGTTGTTGACGAAGCCCATAACTATAAAAACGGTCTTGTGGTATCGAAGATGAGCAGGGTTTCGGGAGTTCAGACTACCCCTGCTCAAAAGAGCGAGGATATTCTTATGAAAACGCAGTTCCTGAACGAGAATTACGGCGAGAAGAACATTATTTTCGCCACGGGTACACCTGTTGAAACATGGTATATACGGTCGGGAATGCCGATTTTACGTTGTTTTTATTATTTATTTCTTAAACTCCCTTGGGCTGCACCCGTAAACCTCCTTAAAAGCCTTGGAGAAATAGCTGTGGTCGTCAAAGCCGCAAAGACCGCAGATGGTGTTTATGGGGTCGGAGGTGTTCTGTATCATGTACGCCGCATTTCGCAGGCGGTAATTTTTCAGATACTCAAACGGGGACTGACCCGTTATGTTCCTGAAACACCTGAGCACCTCGCTTTTACTGATGAATGCGGCGCCTGCCATGTCATCAAGAGTGATCTTTTCAGCGTAATGGTCGTGGATAAAAAGCAGTATGTCACGGAGCCTTGTCTCCTGGGCAATGCTGGCGGCAGGTCGCGCCGACATATTCTTTTCCGACAGATGGATAAGTATCCGGAAAAGCTCGGAAAGCTCGTTGCGTACTATAAGCTCGTGATTGGGCACTCTGATATTTTCCGTGTTCCAGATGTTTGTGAGCAGCCCCAGTATCTTTGAATAGCTGCCGTCCTTGGGGGTGAATATCAGCTCACGCAGTCCGCTGTTGCCCGTTATGGGCGCAACATATTTCCGATGGTAGATGCTGTCCTCTTTTCCGCCCACTATGGAACCATGCATCACAACAGAGCGGAACACGCTTTTTTGACCCGTCTCCGCTTTAAACATGGCGTGAAGGGTGTTGCTGTTGATAAAATAAACATCGCCTTTGTTCAGTATGTGCTTGTTTTTGCCGCATTCCATAAGCACGCTGCCCTCGACCGCATATCCGAATTCAAGCTCCTCATGCCAGTGCCAGCTCACAAAATTGTTTGTGACATCGGCATGATATACGGCTATCGGAAATTCGGCATCTCCGTGCAGTCCCGTTTCATCTGATTTAAAAGGCGGATTTGTGCCGTAATCCTCATTACGCAGCACACTGTAATCTAAAATAGACATTACGTTTCCTCACTTGACGATATTTTCACAGTTTTGGACATTATATTTATACCTATCCGTATTTTTTGATGTTATAATTATACTATAAATTCAGTGAACAGTCAACACGGAAATTTTACGGAGGTATTAAAATGATAAGATTTACTGAAGAAAACGGCGCACTTATTGCACATTCGAGGAATGAAACTATCCGCATAGAGGGCTGGGGCAACAATGCTCTTCGTGTGAGGACCACACTTCTGAAAAAGCTCCCCCAGGACGCTCATGCTCTTACCGAGGACGTGGCTCACAGCGCAAAGGTGACCATTGCCGAGGGCAGCGAAACGGCTGAGATAGTGAACGGAAAGATCAAAGCCACTGTAAACGGCGTGGGCATTATTTGCTTTTACAAGGACAATGAGCTTATCCTGCAGGAATATTACAGCTATTATTACGGCTCCATACGCAAGGAGGCTATCTGCTACAAGATAAGATCCCGTGAATACAAGGGACTTGCTTCCGATGACTTTAAGATAACCGTCCGCTTCGAGTCCGACCCCAAAGAAAAGCTGTTCGGTATGGGTCAGTACCAGATGCCTATACTTGACCTTAAAGGCTCTGTTCTTCCCCTTGAGCAGAGAAATTCCCAGGTAAGCGTTCCCTTTGTGGTATCAAACAAGGGCTACGGCATGCTCTGGAACAATCCCTCAACAGGCGAGGCGGCTTTCGGAACCAACATCACCAAGTGGATATCCGATGAGAGCGATATGGTGGATTACTGGATAACCGCCGACGATACTCCCGCTCAGATCGTGACCAACTACACCGAATGCGTGGGCAGGGCGCCTGTTATGAGCAAGGATTATCTTGGTCTCTGGCAGTGCAAGCTCCGTTACCGCACTCCCGATGAGGTGCTTGAGGTCGCAAGAAAATACAAGGAGCTGGGCATCAAGCTTGACGTTATCGTTATCGACTTTTTCCACTGGCCGCATCAGGGCGACTGGAGATTTGACGAGAAATACTGGAGCAGGGACGCTGTAAAGGCAATGACCGATGAGCTTCATGCCATGGGAACAAAGGTCATGGTATCCGTATGGCCGTCTGTGGATAAGCGCAGCGAGAACTATTATGAAATGGAGCAGAAGGCTCTCATGAGCACCACCGATGTTGGTTCGGTGCAGACCTATGATTATGAGGGCGACTGCGGCACGGTTGATTTCTTCAATCCCGAAGCTCAGGAATTTGTATGGGGCAAGTGCAAGCAGAATTACCGTGACTGGGGCATCGACCTTTTCTGGCTGGACAACTCCGAGCCTGACAGCACCAAGTACGATTTTGAAAACTACCGCTACTATACCGGACGAGGCTCAAAGGTGGGCTGCGAATATCCCAAGAAGTATGTTGAGGCATTCTATAACGGACAGGAAGCCGAGGGCGACCATGAGGCAGTCAACCTCTGCCGTTCCGCATGGGTAGGAAGCCAGAAGTACAGAACACTTGTTTGGACAGGCGACGTTCAGTCCAACTTTGAGTCCTTTAAGGATCAGGTCATCTCTGGTCAGAACATGGGCCTTGCGGGCATTCCCTGGTGGACCACCGACATCGGCGGATTTATGACAGACAACTGGGACGACCCCGATTTCAAGGAGCTTCTCATACGCTGGTATCAGTACGGAGTGTTCTGCCCTATCCTGCGTATGCACGGAAACCGCGGCCCCGACTGGGATATCCCCAAGCTTGATGACCGTGATTTCGGCGGCGGATATCTTTACACAGGTCACCCCAACGAGCTCTGGAGCTACGGTGAGGAAGCCTATGAGATCATGAAGAAGTGGCTGGATATTCGTCTTTCCATGAAGGATTATATTGCAGGACTTATGGAAGAGACCGCAAAGACAGGCGCGCCTATTATCCGCACAATGTTCTTTGAGTTCCCCGATGATGAAAAGTGCTGGGAACTTCCCGAGCAGTATATGTTCGGCAGCGATTATCTTGTTGCTCCCGTGCTTGAGCTTGGCGCAAGAGAGCGCAGTGTATATCTGCCAAAGGGTCAGTGGGAGAGCATCTCCGACAAGAAGATCTACAGCGGCGGTCAGACCGTCACCGTTCCCGCACCTCTTGATGTTATGCCTGTATTTAAGAAGATCGGATAAATTATCGATTGGTTTAAAAATATCACTTAATTAAGAAACAGCTTCTCCCTCAAAATATCGGCGGAGAAGCTGTTTACATAATATATAAACTATAATACTGCAATAAGGTAAAAAGGTCTGTGCGAAAACAATAGAATTACCTTATACTGCTATTATTCAATAAAATGAAAGGAACGTAAATATGAATTACAAAAAAACGCTGATAGCCTGTTACTTGGGATTTGTTACACAGGCAATAGCTGCAAATTTTGCACCGCTGCTGTTTCTGAAATTTCACACAGATTATCATATTTCCCTTGGAAATATTGCACTGATCTCCACCTGCTTTTTCTTTACCCAGCTGCTGGTTGATTTGTTTTGTGCCCGATTTGTGGACAAAATCGGATATCGCGTGTGCATTGTGACCTCTGAGATCAGTTCCGCTTTAGGACTGGTGGGGCTGGCATTTCTTCCGGAGCTTTTGCCAGATCCTTTTGTGGGAATTATCATCAGTGTTATTGTTTATGCTGTTGGAAGCGGACTGATTGAAGTGCTTTGCAGTCCTATTATGGAAGCATGTCCTTTCAAAAATAAAGAGGCGACCATGAGTCTTCTTCATTCCTTCTACTGCTGGGGCCATGTGGCGGTAATCCTGATTTCCACGCTGTTTTTCGCGCTGGCTGGTATACATAACTGGAGAATCCTGAGCTTTATCTGGGCGTTGGTGCCGCTGCTGAATGCGGTATATTTCTGTCTTGTGCCGGTGCGTTCCCTGAATGAGGACGGACAGGGAATGTCCGTAAAGGAGCTGCTTTCCGGCAAGCTGTTCTGGATTTTTGCCATTACCATGGTGTGCGCAGGGGCATCGGAGCAGGCAATGAGCCAATGGGCTTCCGCCTTTGCGGAAACAGGCCTGAAGGTATCCAAAACAATAGGGGATATGGCGGGCCCGTGCATGTTCGCCATCCTGATGGGAACCTCCCGCGCCTTTTATGCAAAATTCAGTGAGAAAATCAATCTCATCGCCTTCATGACGGCAAGCAGCCTGCTGTGCGTGGCCAGTTACCTTTTGGCTTCCCTGTCCCCCATTCCGCTGCTTTCCCTGGCAGGCTGCGGGCTCTGCGGCCTTTCGGTAGGCATCATGTGGCCGGGCACCTTTAGCCTGGCGGCGGAAAAATGTCCCAGAGGCGGCACAGCCATGTTCGCCTTTTTTGCCCTGGCCGGCGATCTGGGCTGTTCCTCCGGGCCGACTCTGGTGGGAATGGTTTCCGATGCCTTTGACGGCAGGCTCACGGCGGGCCTGTTTGCGGCCATCGTATTTCCCATTGTGCTGCTGCTGGGCCTGCAGCTGTGCAGAAGGGTCACTGAAAAAAGAAAAGAAGCCGTATAGAATTCATCGGCGCTGCCCACACTATGCATAACAGGAACATAGCAGAACTGCCCGAAGCTGGCGGATAAGAGGTGTGCGGCATGGATTCTATCTGGAGAAAAATAACTCATAACCCGGAAAGGCTGGCGTTTTCCGGTCATATTCAAACGGAAGCGGCGGTGATAGGCGGCGGGATGGCAGGCATCCTGACCGCCTTTTTCCTGCAGGAAGCAGGGGTGAAAACAATCGTGCTGGAGGCAGGGCATGTGGGCGAGGGGCAGACAGGAAGCACCACCGCCAAAATCACGGCACAGCACGGTCTGATTTATGACGGCCTGATCCACAGCCAGGGAAAGGAAAAGGCGGCACTTTATGCCCGGGCAAACAGCAGGGCGGTAGAGGATTACCGCAGCCTGGTGCAAAGCCGGAACATCCAGTGCCGGTGGCTGGACTGCCCGGCGTACCTGTATACCCGCTGTAAACGGGATGTTGTGGAAAATGAGGTGCGCGCCTGTGACGAACTGGGGCTTCCGGTTACCTTTGTGACGGATCCCCAGCTGCCGTTCCCGGTGGCGGGCGCGGCAAAAATGGAAGGGCAGGCCTGCTTTTCCCCGCTGGAATTTCTTTTTAACATCGCAGGCGAACTGACGGTTTATGAAAATACGGAAGTGAAGCGTGTGGAAGGGAAGGTGATTACCACGGCAGGCGGCGATGTGACGGCGGAACATATTGTTTTTGCCGGACATTTCCCTTTTATTAACCGGCCCGGCTATTATTTTGCCAGGATGCATCAGGACAGAAGCTACTGCCTTGCTCTGTCCGGCGCAGGTCATATGGAAGGCATGTATTACGGCATGGACGAGGGAGATTACTCCTTCCGCGGCCTTCGCCTGGAGGATAAGGATCTGGTGATCCTCGGCGGCTGCAATCACCGTACGGGGGCGAATGAGGGAGGCAGATACGAACGCCTGCGAAACAGCGCCCGCAGCTACTGGCCAGACTGCAAAGAGGAGGCGGCCTGGTCGGCCCAGGACTGTATGACACTGGACGCGGTCCCCTATATTGGCCATTTCTCCCCGGCAGCGCCCGGCTGGTATGTGGCCACGGGCTTCGGCATGAGCCATTCCATGGTGGCGGCGCGGCTGCTGACCGATCTGATTACCGGAAAGGAAAATCCCGCAAAGGAGGTGTTCACGCCCTCCAGGTTCGGCTGGGATGCGGCGGAAAGCCTGGCGAAGCAGGCAGGCTGTACCATAAAGGGCTATGTGGGGAAACGTAATGCGACGGGCGGCGAGCATCTGGAGGATCTCAGGCCGGGCGAGGGTCATCTGGTGGAATACGGCAATGGAAAAATCGGCGCATACCGGGATGAATCGGGCACACTGCACCTGGTGTCCGCCCGCTGCCCCCACCTGGGCTGCGAGCTGACCTGGAACCCGGACGAAAAAAGCTGGGACTGCCCCTGCCACGGCTCCCGGTTTGATTATGAAGGCAAGGTGCTGGACGGCCCCGCCCAGGAGAATATCGGCCTGCGGTGGGAATAAAGTGCATAATGAAGGAAAACGCCTGTTCCGTTGATTCGGAAGGGCGTTTTTTATTTCCATGGGCAACGGGCCAGGCAGACATGCCATGAGTATTTGATTTCTTTAACAGCCAGCTATGAAATCAGTATACGGTTATGTAAATCTTTATGAAAGTAAAAACAGAATGAAGCCCTGCCATTGCTATGCGGCCGCTCCCATGGCAGACTGGTGGAAAAGGGAAAGGAGAACACAGATGGGAAAACCGTGCAAAAGTAAAAATAAACCGCTGTTCGTAAGTACGGACGGCAGCAGGCTGAAAATCCCGGAGCTGGCGGGAAGGGAGGAGGAGCTGGGAGATCTGAAGGGATGCCGGATCCCTGCCCTGATCAGCGCCCGGGCACAGGAGGGAGAGGTGATCATCGCCGCCGCGGATGTGGGAAACGAAGGGGCGGACTGGGGCTGGCTTGGCTTCGGAGTGAGAAGAAGCCTGGATGGGGGAAAGAGCTTTGGAAAGCTTCAGCGGGTAATCACGCTGCAGGCCCATCATGCGCCGCAGGATTTTTATGACTGGCATTCGCCTTTTGTCATCGATCCCTGCATGGTGCAGGCGGAGGACGGGACCGTAATAGCGGTTATGGATATGTGCCCCGAAAGCATGGGCTTCTGGAAAAGGGAGTGGCTGGAGGAAAATTCCTTTATGCAAATCGATGGGAAAAGCCGCCTCATGCTCTTTGACGGAGATACCCGCGTGGGTGACCGGCCGGAGGCACAGAAGGGGAACTGCTATACCGTCAGGGAGCAGGGCTGGGTTTATGATCCCGAGGGCCGCAGAACCCGATATTACATGCCGCAGAAGCATTCTGCGTCCCACGGCTTCCAGACGCTGGGGGATTTATATTATGCGGTGGGAGAAGCGGATTATCTGGACAGGGAGCCTCCGCTGATCCCGGAAAAACCGGGAGAGGGAGAGGATATTTACGTGGGGAATGTGTATTTAAGCTGGAATAAGCCCTCATTTCCCCGGGGAACGCCGGAATTTGTCAGGAAACGCATGGCCGGCCCGGGGGAGCAGGTACCCTCCGGCTACAGGGTGCTGGAAACGGATCCCGCCCCCCTTGTTGCGGCCGCTGCCATGCATTTGTGGATGACAATCAGCCGGGACGGCGGAGAGCACTGGGAGCAGCCCGTGGATCTGACGCCCATGGTAAAGAGGGATGGGGAGGGTGTTTTCCTGGGGACAGGCCCCGGGGCAGGGATCAGGCTTTCCAGGCAAAAGGATCCCCGGAAAAACAATAGAATCCTGATTCCGGTGTACCAAAGCTGCAAAAGCGAAAACAGCGCTTCCGTAATATACAGCGATGACAACGGAATTACCTGGCGCCGCAGTGAGAAAAATATGTACAACTGCGATGAAGTACAGGCAGCAGAGCTTTCCGATGGAACAATACTGAGCTTCGGCAGGCCCCGCCGTCCGGGGTATACCCCGGTTTCCTACAGCCGGGACGGCGGTGAACACTGGGTGGAAGGAAAGGCAACGCCGCTTTTCGTGCAGTCCTGCCAGAAATCCCTGATTGCCCTTCCCGTGGATGAGGGAACGGAAGATAATTTCCCCTGGAGGTATCCGGAGGGAATGCAGAAGGGCAGACAGTATGTGCTCTGTTCCTACCCCTCAGGAGAAAACAACAGAGAGGATATCAGAAGAACGGACGGAACCATATCGCTGGGAGAAGTGGGGGAGGACTGTCAAATCACCTGGAAAGCCCATAAAAAAATAAAGCTGGAGGGAACCTGGGAAACAGCGGAGGATCCCATTTTCACCAATATTTTTTCCTATTCCTGCATGTGCGTCCAGGAAAACGGCAGCATTGGCCTGCTGTATGAAGCGCTGCCCAACAACTGCCTGTGCTATACACAGTTTAATCTGGACTGGCTGCTGGAAAAATGAGGACAAATCTGCCGGATTGTTTTATAATGGTTTTTAAAAACAGATCATTATTTACATTGCAGGAGGCGTTAAAAGGAAATGGAGCAGTTGAAAACAGGTATTTTATTTCAGGACGGATGTGTCCTGCAGCGGCAGAAGGAAATTGCCGTCTGGGGCGAAGGGCCGGAAGGGGAAGAGGTGACGGTTGCGCTTGCCGGCAGCAGGGCCGTCTGCCGTGTGGAGAACGGAAGCTGGCGCTGTACGCTGCCGCCGATGGAGGCCGCGGAAGGGCTGTGCATGGAAATCACCTGCCAGAAAGAGACGCTTTCCATCAGGGATGTTTCGGTGGGAGAGGTATGGATCGCAGGAGGACAGTCCAATATGGAATTTTTCCTGTGCTATGACGCACAGTGGGAGGACATGCAGTGCGCGGCGCATGAAAACAAAAACCCCCGCATTCATATGTTCAATGTGCCCCGGCTGGCATTTCCCGGACATGATAAGGATGTGTCGGAGTGCGGTTATTGGTTTGAGGAAGAGGATGACGCATGGCCGTATTTCAGCGCGCCCGGATATTCTTTTGCCAGGAGCCTGCAGCCTGTGCTGGGTGTGCCTGTGGGAATCATCGGCTGCAACTGGGGCGGCACCAGCGCTTCCACCTGGCTGGAGGAGAGCTGGCTGAAGGAAGCGCCTCTGGATGTGTATCTGAAGGAATATGAGGCGTCCGTGGCGGGTAAGGATCTGGAGGAGCTGAAAGCGGCCTCGGTAAAGGCCTTTGCCCTGGAGGACTCCATGGAGCATCGGAGGGAGTGGGCCGGCGTGATGTACGGAATCGGCTTGGAAGAACAAAAAGAGTGGATGAAAAGGCCGGCAGGCCCGGAAAACCCCATGGGTCCCTACAATGTGGGACGTCCCGGCGGCCTGTATCATCAGATGCTGGAAAAAATCATCCCTTTTTCAGCGAGGGGTGTTCTCTGGTATCAGGGGGAATCGGACGAAGGCCATGCGGAGATTTATGACAGGCTGTTTACGGCCATGATCCGCTGTTGGAGAAAGAGCTTCGGACAGGAGCTGCCCTTCTTGTATGTACAGCTTGCACCCTATGGCTGGTGGCTGGGGGGTACCGGGGAAAAGTATCCCGAGCTTCGCCGCAGACAGGAAATGGTGGGCGAGAGCGTGCCCGGCGCATATATGGCCTCCATCATGGATCTGGGAATGTATGAGGATATCCATCCCAAGCATAAAAAAGAAGTGGGGGAACGTCTGGCGCTGCTGGCACGGGGAAAGGTGTATGGCGAGCCGGTTCTGTGTGAACCTCCGGCTCTGATCGGGGCGGAGCGGACACAGGAGGGAATTGCCCTGCATTTTGCCAATACGGGTATCGGCCTGTGGGAGATGGAAGTACAGCCGGAAAACGAGGCGGAGGCGGAACGGCCCTCTTCGCTGACCGGGCCGGAACAGATGAAGGACGGATTTGTGGTGAGCCAGGAGGGCAGGCTGCTGGAAATCAGGGAGATTGATTTGCGCGAGGATACGGTGGTGCTTCGGACAGAGCCGCTGTCCGATGCAAAATGCCAGGTTTCCTTCGCCTGGGTGCCTTATATCAGAGTCAGATTTTATAATTCCGCGGATTTGCCCATGAAGCCCTTCATGTGTGAGGTATAGAAGCGGGAAGAACGGGAATCCTGAACCATAGGCAGGCGTTTCCTTGGGAAACGCCTGCCGGGAAGCGGTTCTTTGGCAGCCGCTTGCCCGGAAGCAGTTTTTCGGAAATTGTCTTTCCGGAAGCAGCAGCTTCTGAAAAAGAGACGGAGGTGCCTATGGCAGGGAAAGGTTTTTTTAAAGGATGGTATTTCAAGCAGGAAAAAGGCAGCCGCGCGGCTGCCCTGATTCCTGCTTTTCATTTTCCGGCGGATGCTCCCGGATATGCTTCGGTGCAGGTGATTACGGAGGAAGCGGCCTGGAACTTTAATTTCCCGCTGGATGCGGTAAAGGTTTTCGGGAAGAAGGATACGATACAGATAGGAAACAATTATTTTTCTCCCCGGGGCATCCGGGTGTCCTTAAATAAAGAGGAAGACGGCCGGACCATAAAAATAGAGGGCAGGATCCGATACGCTGGTTTGGCGGCTCTGAAAGGTGATATTATGGGGCCCTTCCGCTATGTACCCTTCCTGCAGTGCCGCCACGGCGTGGTGAGCATGTGCCACAAGACAAGAGGAAGCTTAAAGGTCAATGGCGATACCTATAATTTCCATGGAGGAAGAGGCTATATTGAAAAGGACTGGGGCTCTTCCTTCCCTTCCTATTATTTCTGGTGCCAGTCCGGCTGGTATGACAGGCAGGAATGCAGCCTCATGGTATCGGTGGCCGACATCCCCTTCCTGGGAGGCCATTTCCCGGGCTGCATCGCATTTGTTTATTACCGGGGAAAGGAATACCGGCTGGCAACCTACCGCGGCGTGAGGATTCTGAAATTCTGTGAAAATGAAGTGCTGCTCCGCCAGGGAAAAATGATGCTGTCCATCCGGGTAAAACCAGCGGAAGGACAGCATCTGAAAGCGCCGGTCCAGGGCTCAATGAACCGTTTTATCAAGGAAAACCTGGTATGCACCGTATGGTGCCGGTTCTGGCTGGACGGAAAGCTTATATTTGATCATCTGGGTATGGGCAGCGCGGAATTTGATACCGGAGGGCATTAAGGCATAGGCTTTGCGGTGGCAATAACTTCTGCGGGAACCGTCAGAGTATCAAACTGGTTATAGGTAAAGACATAATCCAGGCTGACGGTCATTGTCCGGCCCTTGCTGTCGGTTTCTGAATTTTCCTGTCTTATTCCAATCAGTAACATGGAGGCGGCATCAAAGGTATATGTGGAGACGGTGCCGTTTCCGGACTGCGTAAACTGATAAACCTCGCCGTCTGTATAAACCGGAACCACATTATTTATGGTATCTGAATCATAAAGGCGCAGTGCGTATTGAATATTATATTTGCTTAAATTCTTTTCAGTAACAGGGTCTGTCAATACAAACCATGGGATATCATTTCTGTGTATGTAATTTTTCTCCATATTTCCTTCAAGAGAAAAATATTGATCCAGTTTATCTGACAGATTTTTTCCTGCAGCGGAAATGTTTTGATCCCGTAATATGTGAATGCAGCTGGATGTCCCCGTAATTTGATATATTGAAAAGACAGTATCCTTTCCGGTAGGATTGTACTTATTGCTTTCGGAGCTGCTTACCAGAGCTATCTGGTATGATGTAACGCCTGCCATAGCGGCCTGAGCGACCGGAAGCAGCTGATCAGACGTAAACGGCGCCGGAACCATCGGTGCTGCTGACACAGTCAGCGGACTCATAATAAATAAAACAATGCCTAACATAATCCCTGTAATTCTTTTACGCATCATAAAATCCCCCTTTTGAATAAATTTCTGCTTTTTTGGCAGCATTAAATGCTTATAAAAGAATTATATAAAATTACGATATGGAATACAACTGTTTCCGACAGAATAAATATTTTTGCTTAGAAATTTTATTGGCTGTGTTTATATTTAAGTAAACCGATTATTCAGTATTGGTAAAATATTAGTAAGCAGTAATCAATGACTGAAAAATAACAGAAAAAATCAGGAGGCCTCCCAATGAACATACTTGTAAGCGCCTGTCTTCTTGGAGTGAACTGCCGGTATGACGGAACCGGTTGCCTGCTTCCCATATTGGAAGAATTAAAGGAAAGGCATCATCTGATACCGATCTGTCAGGATGCCTTCGGAGGGCTTCCCATACCACGTCCGCCGGCGGAAATTCTTGACGGGAAGGTAATCAATGCTGAGGGCGCGGACGTAACGCGGCAATATGAGAAGGGCGCGCGGGAAATTTTGAAGCTGGCCCGTTTATTTAACTGTGAAGCGGCAATTCTCAAAGAGCGCAGCCCGGCCTGTGGCTTCGGAAAAGTACATAACGGCCTTTTTGACGGAGGGCTGGTGGAGGGAAACGGCGTGCTTGCCGGGCTCCTCAGCCGGGAAGGGCTTACAATTATCGGGGAAACGCAGACGGACAGGCTTGCATGCTTGTAGCTGCTTCGGGACTTCCCAGGGCCATTAACATAGCACCTTAATGATTACGCTTTTTTTGTGCTAAAAAAACATTTGATTTTGACGCGGCGTCATAGATTACACTGAACTCATTCAGAACGGAACCGGTACCCAATGAATGAAGAAAAGGATGGATAAAGGAATGCAGATGAAAATCAACGAGGCAGCGAAAATGACGGGAGTGACCATAAGGACGCTTCATTATTATGACCAAATCGGCCTTCTGCGGCCGGAAACGGTAACGGATGCGGGCTACCGCCTGTATGGGGAAAAGGATATGGAACGGCTTTCCCAGATCCTGTTTTTCCGTGAACTGGATTTTCCGCTGTCACAGATTAAGGAAATGCTGGATTCCCCTTCCTTTGACAGAAATGAGGCATTAAGGGCGCAGCATGAGCTCCTGAAAAAAAAGAAGGAGCGGCTGGAACGTCTGATTGCCCTGACGGAACGAAGAATGGAAGGAGAAAAAGAGATGAGTTTTCAGGAATTTGACAGAAGCGAAATTGAACGCTGCAAGGAAAAATATGCAGAGGAAGCCAAAGAACGCTGGGGCCATACCCAGGCCTGGCAGGAGAGCAAAAAACGCACGGACGGCTACAGCGACGGGGAATGGGAGGCAGTGATGAAGGAAAGCGATTCCATCATGCAGGCTTTTGCACAGAGCAGGGAGCTTGCGCCGGAGTCTGAGGAGGTGCAGGCGCTGGTGGCAAAATGGCAGGATTTTATCAGCGCCAGATATTATACCTGTACGGATGAGATTCTGGAGGGCCTTGGACAGATGTATACAGCCGACGAACGTTTTGCGGAGAATATCGACAGCTTCGGGGAAGGAACGGCGGAGCAGATGGCGAAAGCGATTGCCTGTTATGTGAGCCGCAGAAAAAACAACGGATAAAAGGCCCGAAGTACAAATAAAGTATGGAAAAGCCCGAAATACAGACAACGTATGGAAAAGCCCGAAGTACAAAACGAAGTATAGAAAAAGCCGCAGGATATCACCTGGCAGCTGCCCATAATCAGCATGACAATTCAGCCCGCAAATGCTTATTACCAAAGCCTGTGCGGGCTGAATTGAATAGTTAATTTCAAGAAGTTAATTTATTGCTGTTGGCGGTTCCTTATCCTGCGGCTTTGTGCTATGCTGAAGGTACAGGAGGATGAAATGCAATGAAAATTGATATGAATAAGCTGGTTGCCCTGGTGAAAGGGACAAAAGGGCTGCTTACGGATAAGCAGGCGGTTTCACAGGTAACCATAAAGGGCGTGTCTGATTATGTGACCCAGGTGGATTTCCGGGTTCAGGAATACCTGAGGGAGCAGCTTCATAAGGAATGGCCCCGGATACAGTTCATGGGGGAAGAAAAGGATAACAGTGAGATAGATTTTAACGCGGATACATGGATTCTGGATCCGGTGGACGGGACGACGAACCTGATTCATGATTTCAGAAACAGCGCCGTATCTCTGGGGCTGTGCAGCCGGGGAGAAATGGTATGCGGCGTGATTTACCAGCCCTTTTCCGATGAGGTTTTTACGGCAGTGAAGGGGGAAGGCGCTTTCCTGAACGGAGAGCCCATCCATGTCAGCCGTGCGGAAACAATGGCTGACAGCCTGATATCCATCGGAACCACGCCCTATGAGCATGAATATGCGGATCGGAATTTTGAAATATTTAAAAAGGTGTTCCTGGACTGTCAGGATATCCGGCGGATAGGCTCCGCAGCCATCGAGCTTGCCTATGTTGCCTGCGGCCGGCTGGACGCTTTTTTTGAAATGAACCTGAAACCCTGGGATTATGCGGCGGGGCTTCTGCTCATTGAAGAAGCGGGCGGCACGGTGACCGGTTTTCAGGGAGAAAAGCCTGTCCCCTGGGAAAAAGGAAGTATTGTGGGGAGCAACGGCCCTATCGGGCAGCTTCTTGTAGATCAATATATTAATTAACCGCTGATTTGAAGCAAGCCAGTGTATTTAAGCCTGTGTATTTAACAGGTCGGCCTGGGAACAAGGACAGAAGGGAGGGCACAGTATGCTGCTGATAAAATTAACGGCGCTGATTATGGGGATGGTGATGGCTCTGACGGGAATGAATAATGCTTTTCCCCAGTCCTCTCTTTTACCGGAACAGGGGAAAAGGCCCGCACAGGCGGCCTGCCTGCCACGGCCCCGAGGCGCTGCGGAGTGTGCTGCGCTTCTGCCGGTAATGCTTGTGGAGGAACCCATTGCCCGCCCGGCACAGACCGGCTTTGATATTATGCAGACGGAAGCCTACGGCTTCAATGTTTCCGGGCAATGGACCACAGGCCCGGGGCCTGACAGCATACCCTGGGGAATCTGGTTTTCCAATTCCGATGCGGTGCTTCTTGTGGATGTGCGGCCGACGGTGCCGGAAAAGAGCACCTTTACCCAGAATTGGGAGGATACGAAGAAAGCCCTGGAACAATCCGCAGAAGAGGTGCTTGGAAATAATCTGGAAGCCATAGATTTTTATACGAAGCAGGGAAATGGGGAGAGCACGATTTATGTGGTGGAATTTACCGGAAGCCAGATGGATGGCAGCTGGTATGTCACGGTCTGCTACTGCTTCGGTGATAATTATATGGCGGAATTCATTGGTGTCAATCCCTATTCCGCCGCAGACTGCCGGGAAATCACCATAGGATCCGCGCGATCCTTCCGCGAGCTGGGGAAGGCAGGGCAGAGAGAAGGAGTAAAAGCGCAGGGAATGGGGCAGGAAAACTGGCCTTACCCATATCTGCATAATCCCTTTGCCATAGTTGCATATTATATGGACGCAGAGGCGCCGCATTTCCCGTCATTGGAAAGAAGCGCGTCGGATTATGAAATCAAATGGAAGGATAAGGGGATTGAGACGATTGTCCGCGCCCTTCTGGAAAAAGATAGCGGTCCGGTGATGTCCAGTGATTTGGACCGTTATGAGTCCTTTTATGTAGTGGGCTGGCTGGGAGATTTTTACCGGATTGGAATGGGAGACCGGATGATGGAAATCCCTTCGGACGGGCTGACTATCCGTACCCTTGAGGATTTGCAGGAGTTTGGCAATCTGGTGTCCCTCACCTTTGAGGTGCGGGATTTTACCGATGTTTCCCCGCTGTCCGGGCTGAAAAAATTAAAATACCTGAACCTTATGGTATCGCCAAAGCTTTCCAATCTGGATTTCCTTAACGGGATGCCGCAGCTGGAGGAACTGATGATGTGGGGCGAGTCTTATCCGGAAATTAAGGATATCAGCGTATTCCAGGGGATGGACAGCCTGCGTTCGGTTATGATTATCCTGCCAGGTATCAAAGATATCTCCGTATTTGCCGGGCTTCCCAACCTGGAAACGCTCTGGATTAACTGCCATAAAAATGTGGATGCCGCGCCGGTAATCGCAGCCGGGCAGATCAAGAGCCTGATGATAAATACGGAAGAAATCCGCTGAACAGCAGGAAGCCGGTATTGCTACCCCTGTTTTCTCGTTCCGTCCGGGTGAAAGGTTTTCTTTAATGCCCGTTCAACCGGGTAAATGGAACCGATCAGCACAGCACACTGAACGATACATAAAAGCAGGCTGACAAGGCCGACGGTGTCCTCATCACTGTGTATAAAAGGAAGCTGAACCAAAATGGAGGGAATCAGCAGGAGCCATCCTGCTTTCCACCATATTTTTCCGCACAGTGCATGGGCAAAATCCCAGGTGTCCCTGTTCTTCCGGGACATTGCAGTGCGATATCCGAAGAAATTGTTGATTTCCTTAGGCGGATGCTTCAGCATAACCCGGCCGAAGCCAGCCATAAACAGAGGAATCAGTAAATTGCAGAGAAACATGAATATCCAGAACCACATAATAACCGCCTTTCATCTTAAAGTTCGGAAAATTTCCGGTAATTTAGGGACTGCCCTTATTGCGGGTACCGGCATTTGGACTGTGTCTGAGATTGATTATAATCCGCCTGTGTCCTGTTGTCATCTGTCATTAAGGAAAATGCGGCACGGCAGAATATGGTTATATCGAACTGTGGTTTCCTGTAAAAAAGAAATAATGACAGAAGGAGGGGATCTTAAGCCGGTATAGCAGGCTGGGGATCCCGCTTTTTGCTTTCGGTAAAATTGACGGTTCACACAAGGAGAAAATACTGATATAATAGGTGCAAATTCAGACAGGGCGCCATATGACTGCGAATGCATGCAGTTGTAACAGGATAAGGCGCCGGACATCAACAGACAGTCAGAATAAGGAGGAAAATCCTCTGCTCGCAGAGAGCTCGCATTTTGCTCCGCAAAACAAGGAGGAATATATGATAATACAAAGTAAACGGGTATGGATTGCCGGACAGTTTCTTGCCATGCAGATAGAAATGCAGAACGGCAAAATTACGGACATCCTCCCCTATGGAACCAAAGCAGCGGACATAGATTACGGTGACAAACGCATTGTCCCCGGATTTATTGACGTACACACCCACGGAGCCTACGGCTTTGACACCAACGATGCAGAACCCGAAGGCCTGCGTGACTGGATGAAACGCATACCGGAAGAAGGCGTAACCGCCATCCTCCCCACCACCGTAACCCAGATGCCCGACGTACTCACCGCCGCCCTGAAAAACGTGGCAGCAGTAGTGAGCGAAGGCTACGAAGGAGCCGAAATCCTGGGCGTTCACTTTGAAGGCCCCTATCTGGACATGGAATACAAAGGAGCGCAACCGCCGGAAGCCATTGCAAAAGCCACGGTAGAACAATTCAAAATGTACCAGGAGGCCGCACAGGGACTGATTAAATACATCACCATGGCTCCTGAACACGACGAAAACTTTGCCCTCACCAGATACTGCAGAGAAACAGGCGTGGTAGTCAGCATGGGACACTCCTCCGCCACCTACGAACAAGCCATGCTGGGCATAGCCAACGGCGCAACCAGCATGACCCACGTATACAACGGCATGACACCCTACCACCACAGAAAACCCGGCCTCGTAGGCACTGCCCTCAGAGTCCGCGACATCTACGGCGAAATAATCTGTGACGGCTG
>ERZ780150.758-NODE-758-length-25869-cov-4.429573_pt1 | contig 25869 bp, 18 predicted proteins | sample MGYA00511019_ERZ780150 | MGnify/ENA primary metagenome ERZ780150 (study PRJEB29588, sample SAMEA2151633) | human gut metagenome | biome: human gut; feature: human-associated habitat; material: faeces | place: Denmark | collected 2008/2010 ...
GATCGGTTCCTTCCTGTTCCTTGGACCTACAGGTGTAGGTAAGACAGAGCTTGCAAAGGCACTTGCCCAGAGCCTGTTTGATGATGAGAACAACATGGTTCGTATCGATATGAGTGAGTACATGGAGAAATATTCCGTGTCCAGACTGATCGGAGCTCCTCCGGGATATGTCGGATACGATGAAGGCGGACAGCTGACAGAAGCAGTCAGAAGAAAACCATATTCTGTTGTACTTTTCGATGAAATCGAGAAAGCACATCCGGATGTCTTCAACGTATTGCTGCAGGTACTGGATGATGGACGAATCACAGATTCCCAAGGACGTACAGTTGACTTCAAGAATACAATCTTGATCATGACTTCCAACATTGGTGCAAACTATCTGCTGGAAGGAATTAAGGACGATGGTTCGATCGATGAACAAAGTCAGGAGATGGTAATGGGTGATCTGAAAGCACATTTCAGACCAGAATTCCTGAACCGTCTGGATGAGATCATCATGTTCAAACCACTGACAAAGAAAAATGTACGTTCCATCATTGACCTTCTGGTTGCTGATGTGAACCGCCGTCTGGAAGAACGTGAACTGAGTGTTGAGCTGACAGATGCGGCGAAAGACTTTGTTGTGGAAGGTGGATATGAGCCGATGTACGGTGCAAGACCACTGAAACGTTACTTGCAGAAGAATGTAGAGACATTAGCTGCAAAACTGATCCTTGCAGGAGATGTGGGACGTGGAGACACGATCCTGATCGATGTGAAGGACGGTAAACTGACAGCAGGTGTGAAGAAATAAAATACTAGTATAGTAACGATATAATATGTAGGGCTGTGAAAAATGAAAATTTTCCGGAGATTTTTAGAAAATTGGATTTTTCACAGTCTTTTTTTCGTTCATCGAAGCAATTGATACAAGCGCAGATTATATGTTAAAATAAAAAACTGACAGAATGTATATGCATACAACAAGAATTAATACTAAGAAAGAACTCAGGCAGAATCCAGAAAGGAGGCTCCCATGGCGCGCATTATTTTCCACATCGACGTCAATTCAGCATTTTTAAGCTGGACGGCGGTTGAACAATTGAAAAATGGATCAAAAGTGGATCTGCGGGAGATTCCGGCGATTATTGGCGGAGATCAGAGCTCTCGTCATGGAATCGTTCTTGCAAAATCATCACTTGCCAAATCCTATGGGATTCAGACGGGTGAACCTGTAGTAAATGCATTTCGAAAATGTCCGAATCTTGTGACAGCACCGCCGAATCATAAGATGTATCGAGAAAAGAGCCGGATGCTGATGGGTTTCCTGCGGACATATACAAAGAAGATCGAGCAGGTCAGTGTCGATGAATGTTATATGGATTTTACAGAGCTTGTCGGGCGATATCCAACACCGGTGGACGGGGCGATGGAGATTAAGGAAGAGGTAAAGAGACGTTTTGGATTCACGGTGAATATTGGAATCTCCAGTAATAAACTGTTAGCGAAGATGGCTTCGGATTTTCAGAAACCGGATCGGATCCATACGTTATTTCCGGAAGAGGTTCCGCAGAAAATGTGGCCACTTCCGATCGGAGAACTCTTTATGGCAGGGCGTTCAAGTGTGGAAGTCTTTAAGAAACTTGAAATTAATACAATTGGAGATCTTGCTCATGCGGATGTAAATGTAATTACGCTGCATTTAAAAAGTCATGGCCGGATGCTCTGGAATTTCGCAAATGGAATCGGGGACGATAAGGTACAGTATGAACCGGAAGAGGCAAAGGGAGTAGGAAATTCAACGACTCTGTCAGAGGATGCAACGACTTATGAAGAGGCGAGAGATGTATTTCGTGAGCTTGCGCAGAGCGTGGGGAACAGGCTGAAGAAGGCAGGAAAGAAAGCCGGGATGGTGAGCATGGAGGTTCGCTATTATGATTTCAGAAATATGTCGCATCAGGTGCAGCTTCAAAAGCCAACGAATGATCCGGTTATCTTATGTGAGACAGCATGTAATTTGTTCCGTGAAAGCTGGAGTGGAGAACCTGTCCGTTTGCTCGGAATCCGAACGTCAAAGTTAGTAGAAGAGAATGCACCGGAACAGCTGACAATCTTTGATATAGAACTTCCAAAAGAACCGGATGAGAAACATAAGAAATTAAATGCTGCATTGGAACAGCTGAACAACCGTTATGGAAAGGGTGCGGTTGTGAAAGGCACATTTTATAAACCGGACGGAAAGAAGAAAAAAGATGGAATTTAGAAGAGATAGAAAGAGGAACGTGCATTGAAAGAGAAAAATTATAATCTGGAATTGATTCGAATGATTTCTTTTATATTTGTTATTGTGATCCATGTATCAAACTATTACTGCAGAGCCTATGGCGATATTACGATTGGGGAGTACAGTTTTTCACTGCTATTAAATCTGCTGGCAAGGATAAGTGTACCATGTTTTTTCATGATTACAGGAGCACTTCTGCTTGGAAGACAGGAATCACTTCATAAACATGCAAAAAGAATCTTTCGTTTTCTAATTGTTCTGCTTGTGTGGAGTGTAATATATATGATCTGGAATGCAGTTTATATGGAGGATCCTTATCAAATCAAAGATTTATTATATAAGCCGGTAGAACAGCATCTGTGGTATTTGTATGCAATGATTCCGATCTATCTGGTACTTCCTTTTTTCCAGGTTATGTGTAAAGGGATGAACCTTCGGATGGAACGCGCATTTCTTGTGGTGATTACGGCGGCTGTTTTGTTCAATTATATTTCCACATTTTTTGATGAAAAGATGTATTATTCCGTCCCAATGGTGGGGGACAGAATCTATTCTTATTATGTATTTATCGGATATTATATATATAAATACCGTAAGCATGTGATGAAGGAGAAAATGATTCCGGTAGGTATTTTTGTAGTATGCATGGCATTAAATTATGGGCTGACTTATGCGGCAACCTTGCAGGATGGAGAACATTATGAACGTCTGCTGGAATATGGTAATCCACTGCTTGCACTGGCAGCAGCGATGGCATTTCTTATGTTAGTACGATTGAAAAAGAGCGAATTCAATCCGTCCGAACAGGCAAAGAAGTGGATTGACAGATTTTGTGGATGTTCCTTTGGGATTTATTTGATCCATATCATGTTTCTTGATGTTTATAAGAGAAATATTAAGCCAGAGACATTTTCAGCCTGGATCATGATTCCGGTAGTGAGTGTGGGACTTGTGTTATTGTCATTTGGATGTGTCTGGCTGATTCGAAAGACGAAAACAGGACGAAAGATTATGTAGGTTTTTTTGCATATGTGGTGAGATTATGTTATTCTATAAAGGTTAAGACAATCGTTATTTGCCTGAAAGTCAATGATGCAATACACCAGTTCAGAACAGGAGGGTTAGATCATGAAATTAGATAAATTATTAGAACGCCTGGACTACACAGTAGTACAGGGAAGTGATTCTACGGAAGTAACAACATTGATCAATGATTCAAGAAAAGTGGAAGAAGGATCTGTTTTCGTGTGTATCAGCGGAGCAGTATCTGATGGACATAAATATGCAGCGGACGTTGCGGCGAAAGGTGCGGCAGCTGTTGTTGTAGAGAAAGATGTCGAAGTGCCGGAAAATGTGACTGTAATTAAGGTAGAGGATACTCGTTATGCACTGGCTCTGATGTCAGCGGCTTACTTTGGATATCCGGCAGATAAGATGAAAGTCATCGGTATTACAGGAACAAAAGGAAAGACAACAACAACTTACATGATCAAGTCTATTCTTGAAGAGACAGGACACAAGGTGGGATTGATCGGTACAATCGAGGCAATTATCGGAGACAAGAAGATCCCGGCATGTAATACAACACCGGAGTCTTATACAATCCATAAATATTTTGCAGAGATGGTAGAAGCTGGCTGTGACTGTGTTGTTATGGAAGTTTCATCACAGGGACTGATGCTTCACAGAACAGCGGGAATTCCATTTGAGATCGGTATTTTCACAAATCTTGGAAGAGATCATATTGGTCCGAATGAGCATAAGGATTTTGATGATTACAAGAGATGCAAAGGGCTTTTGTTCAAACAGTGTAAGCTCGGAATCGCCAATGTGGATGACAAGTATTTCAAAGATGTATTTAAAGGGTCTACATGTAAGATTGAGACATTTGGATTTTCACCGGAGGCAGATCTTCGCGCAGAGAATGTAGAACTTGTGTCCAGACCAGGATATCTTGGTGTTGCATACCATGTTGCAGGCGTGATGGACTTTGATGTGGAAATCGATGTTCCAGGCAAGTTCAGTGTTTACAATTCACTGACTGCAATCTCAGTCTGCCGCCATTTCCAGGTACCGGTTGAGATGATCAAAGATGCACTTAAGAAGGCAAAGGTAAAAGGACGTATCGAGATGATCAAGGTGTCTGATGATTTTACACTGATGATCGATTATGCGCACAATGCGATGAGTCTTGAAAGTCTTTTGACAACATTGAAGGAATATAATCCGAAGCGTCTTGTATGTCTGTTCGGATGCGGCGGAAATCGTTCTAAAGACAGAAGATTCGAGATGGGTGAGGTATCCGGAAGACTGGCAGACCTGACAATCATTACATCAGATAATCCGAGATTTGAAGAACCACAGGATATTATTAACGATATCAAAACCGGAATCGCAAAGACAGATGGAAAATATGTGGAAATCTGTGATCGTAAAGAGGCAATCAAATATGCAATCGAACACGGCGAACCGGGTGATGTTATTGTGCTGGCAGGAAAAGGACATGAGGACTATCAGGAGATCTGCGGCGTGAAGCATCCGATGGATGAGCGCGTGCTGATCAAAGAAGTTTTGGAAGAATTAAAAGAGAAATAAGATTGTGTTTGCAGATGTTATTGTAGATATACAACATGAAAAACTGGATAAGATCTTTCAGTACCGAATACCGGAACGACTGAAAGACGAGCTGTATCCGGGGCTGGAAGTAATTATCCCTTTTGGAAAAGGAAACCGACAGATCAAAGGTTATGTGACTTCATTATCAGAGACTTGCAATTATGATCTGTCAAAGGTGAAGGAGATTACAGACATTTCCAGAAACAGTGTGGCAATCGAAGCGAGACTGATCGCGCTGGCGGCATGGATGAAAGAGCAGTATGGCGGAACGATGATCCAGGCGCTTAAGACAGTGCTGCCAATCAAGCAGAAGGAGAATGCGAAGGTAAAGAAACATCTCCGTTTGCTGCTTACTGAGGAAGAGAGTCAGGAGAAGCTGGCTTTTTATCAGAAGAAGAATCAGAAAGCAAGAGCAAGGCTTTTGGAAGCTTTGAAGGAAGCCCCAATTCTGGATTATGAGCTGGTGACGAAAAAATTAAATGTGACACTGCCTGTGATCCGGGCATTGGAAGAGCAGGGCGTGTTGAAGATAGAGTCAGAGCAGGTATACCGTAATCCGGTGAAACAGGCAAAGAAATCACAACAGGAGATCATCTATACGGAAGAACAGCAACATGTGATCCAGGGGTTCCGGCAAGACTATCTGTGTGGAACAAGGAGAACTTATCTGCTTCACGGAGTGACCGGAAGTGGAAAGACAGAAGTCTATATGGAGATGATCCGCACGGTTGTTGACCAGGGAAAACAGGCAATCGTTCTGATTCCGGAGATCGCACTGACATATCAGACAGTGATGCGGTTTTACCGCTGTTTCGGCGACAGAGTTTCTATCATGAACTCAAGACTGTCTGCCGGAGAACGTTACGATCAGATGATGCGTGCGAAGAAGGGCGAGATCGATGTGATGATCGGACCACGTTCTGCACTTTTTACTCCATTTCCGGATTTGGGGTTGATTGTTATTGACGAAGAGCATGAACCAACCTACAAGAGTGAGCAGGTGCCACGTTATCATGCAAGAGAAGTAGCAGTCCACAGGGCAGAAGTAGAAGATGCAAGCGTTGTGCTCGGAAGTGCAACTCCGTCAATGGAGGCAATGTATCGGGCAAGGCTTGGTGAGTATCAGCTTTACGAGATGAAGAATCGTTCTCATATGCAGCAGATGGCGACTGTGCATACAGTTGATATGCGAAAGGAACTGAAGAATGGAAACCGTTCCATCTTGAGTGAGAAGTTGCAGGAACTGATTGAAGACAGACTGAATGCAAAAGAGCAGATCATGCTGTTTTTGAATCGCAGAGGATATTCAGGTTTTATTTCCTGCAGAGAATGTGGCCATGTAGTGAAATGCCCGCACTGTAATGTATCCTTGTCGGTACACAAAGGCGGGAAAATGATCTGTCATTACTGTGGTTATGAACAGCCGAAGGTGACGGAGTGTCCGGAATGCGGTTCCCGTTATATCGGAGAATTCCGCGCAGGAACCCAGCAGATCGAGGACATGGTGAAGGCAAGATTCCCACAGGCAAGAGTACTCCGCATGGATATGGATACGACGAAGAAAAAGGATTCCCATGAGCAGATTTTATCTGCCTTTGCGAATGAAGAGGCGGATATTCTTGTGGGAACACAGATGATCGTAAAGGGACATGATTTTCCAAAGGTCACATTAGTCGGTGCATTGGCAGCAGATATGTCTCTTTATACAGATGATTATCGTTCCGGTGAGCGAACATTTCAGCTTTTGACACAGGCAGCAGGCCGTGCCGGAAGAGGTGACAGACCGGGTGAGGTCGTGATTCAGACTTACGATCCGGAGCATTATGCAATCGAGGCTTCAGCAGCGCAGGATTATGAAGCATTCTATGAGAAAGAAATCCGTTACCGCAGTCTGATGGGATATCCACCGGTGGAGAACCTGATGGCAGTACTTGCAGCATGTGAAGATGAGGTACTTTTAGAGAAAGCGTGCAAGTATCTGAAGGAATACATTTTGCGGATCAAAGGTCAGGCACAGCTCGATGTGATCGGCCCGGCAAGTCCGGGAGTGGATAAGATCAAAGATATTTACCGGAGAGTGATTTACGTAAAAGCGCCGGAATACCGAACCTTAGTTGTATTAAAAGACAGGATGGAACAATATATAGAAATTAACTCAGGGTTTCAGAAAATGAGAATCCAATTCGATTTTAACCCGATGAATTTATAGAAAAGAGAGGAAAGAATAATGGCAATCAGAGAAGTAAGAGAGATGGGCGATGATGTTCTTGAAAAACAGTGTAAACCAGTGACGAAGATGACACTTCGTACAAAGATTTTAATTGAAGATATGCTTGATACGATGTATGAGAAGATGGGGGTGGGGCTTGCAGCACCGCAGGTTGGTATTCTCAAACAGATTGTAGTGATTGATGTCGGAGAGGGTCCGATCGTTTTGATCAATCCTGAGATTGTTGAGACATCCGGTGAGCAGACAGGCGAAGAAGGTTGCTTAAGTGTGCCGGGAAAATGGGGAATCGTAACTCGTCCGAATTATGTAAAAGTACGTGCACTTAATGAAAATATGGAAGAGTTTGAGATAGAAGGAGAAGAACTTCTTGCAAGAGCGTTCTGTCATGAGATCGATCACCTGGGAGGACACCTCTATGTAGAGAAAGTAGAAGGAGAACTGCATGATTCACCGGCCTACAACGAGGAAGATATGGAATACGAAGTGGAGGAATAATTGATGAGAATAATTTTCATGGGAACACCGGACTTCTCCGTGGGAACACTGGAAGCACTGGTGGAAGCAGGACATGAGGTATGTCTCGTAGTGAGCCAGCCAGATAAACCAAAGGGACGCGGTAAAGAGATGCAGCCAACTCCGGTGAAAGAAGCTGCGATAAAACATGGAATTCCGGTTTATCAGCCAAAGAAGATCCGTGATCCGGAATGTGTAGAAGAACTGAGAAAATACAATGCAGATGTGATGGTTGTCATTGCATTTGGTCAGATCATTCCGAAAGAAATCCTGGAGATGACACCATACGGATGTATTAATGTACACGCATCTCTACTTCCGAAATACCGTGGTGCCGCGCCAATCCAGTGGTCTATCATCAATGGCGAGGAAGTGACAGGTGTTACAACAATGCAGATGAACGAAGGACTGGATACAGGCGACATGATCCAGAAGGTTGAAGTGCCGATCACAGAAGATGAGACAGGAGAAAGCCTTCATGATAAGCTTGCAGAGGCAGGAGCAAAGCTTTGTGTAGAGACTCTGAAAGCTATTGAAGATCATACTGCAACTTTCGAGAAGCAGGGAGAAAGCCCGACAGAATATGCCAGAATGCTCGATAAGAAGCTTGGAAATATTGACTGGAATACATCCGCAGTACAGATCGAACGTCTGGTGCGTGGCCTGAATTCCTGGCCAAGTGCTTACACACATTGGGACAAAAAGGTAGTGAAGATCTGGAGAGCAAAAGCAGAGGCTGATGGCACGGTAAAAGCAGAGCCTGGAACAGTGTTGAGTGTAGAGAAAGATTCCTTTACTGTTCAGACAGGGGATGGCGTCTTACGAGTTCTGGAACTTCAGATTCCGGGGAAAAAGAGAATGGATACGGGAGCTTTCTTAAGGGGATACACAATTGAAAGCGGAGTTAAATTTACACAGGAATAAGAGGACTTCTGGAGGGGGACTGCAGATAGATAACAGGAGGTAGTTTTAGTATGTATTATGGATTTTATTATGACTGGACTTATATACTGGTACTGATCGGTGTGGTTCTCAGCCTGCTCGCATCATCCCAGGTGAAAGGAACATTTGCAAAATATTCGAAGATCCGCAGTTATTCAGGGATGACAGGACGAGAAGCGGCAGAACAGATCCTCAGAAGAAATGGAATCTATGATGTGCAGGTGACTCATATCGCGGGAAATCTGACCGATCATTATGATCCGAGAAACAAGACACTGGCACTTTCTGATCCGGTTTATAATTCAACTTCTGTAGCAGCAATCGGAGTTGCGGCACATGAGTGTGGTCATGCAGTACAGCATTTTGAAGGGTATGCACCTTTATCAATCCGTGGGGCACTTGTGCCGGTCGTAAATTTCGGTTCCATGATTTCCTGGCCGTTGATCATTATCGGCCTGTTTATGAATGGCCAGATGTCCAGCTTCCTTATTGATATCGGAATTCTGCTCTTTATGGTAGCTGTGGCATTTCATCTTATAACACTTCCGGTGGAAATCAATGCTTCCAGAAGAGCGGTGAAGGTACTTGGAAATTCAGGAATGCTCCGTGAAGACGAAGTCGGTGGAGTGAAGAAGGTACTTCGGGCAGCAGCAATGACATATGTGGCAAGTGCGGCCGCAATGATTTTACAGCTTTTACGTTTGTTGATCCTGACAAATGGACGAAGAAGGAATGACTGATAAAAAGAAAAAATGCTGTAACTGTTCAGAGCCAACCTCCAAAATGCGGAGAATAGGAGATTATTTATGGGAAAGCAGATCAATGAACGCGAGGTCGTTCTTGAGATTTTGATGGAAATAACAGAGAATGGAGCATATAGTCATAAGATTCTTGGCGATGTTCTGTCAAAATATCAATATCTTGAGAAACGTGAGCGTGCATTTATTACCAGAGTTGTGGAAGGTACTCTGGAACATATGATAGAAATTGATTATATTTTGAATCAGATTTCTAAGACAAAGGTTAAGAAGATGAAACCGGTCATCCGTAATCTTCTTCGTAGCAGTGTCTATCAGCTGAAATATATGGATAGCGTACCGGATCATGCGGTGTGCAGTGAGGCAGTAAAGCTTGCGGTTCGAAAAGGATTTTCAGGTCTGCGGGGATATGTGAATGGAGTTCTGAGAAATGTTGTCCGCAAGATGGACGAGATCGAGTATCCAAAAGAAGATGTACAGAGATTGTCTGTGAAATATTCTGTCCCGGAATGGATTCTTTCTTTATGGAAGAAAGAATATGGGGAAGAGATCACAGAAAAGATGGCAGCAGATTTTCAGAAAGAGAAGCCGATTACGATCCGATGTTGTATGAACCGGGTTACACCGGAAGTATTGAAAGAAAAACTGGAAGCAGAAGGAGCGAAAGTAGAAGCACATCCGTATCTTCCTTATGCGTTTTATCTTTCAGATTATGATTATCTGGAAGGTCTGGAAAGTTTTCAGGAAGGACTCTTTGCAGTGCAGGATATCAGTTCTATGTTTGTCGGAGAACTGGCAGATCCAAAAGCCGGCGATCATGTAATTGATGTCTGTGCAGCACCGGGAGGAAAATCACTTCATGTGGCAGAGAAGCTTCAGCTGGCAGATGAAGTGGCGGCGAGAGAGAATGGAACAGAAGAAAAGACAGGACGGGTTGAAGCAAGAGATCTGACCGAATATAAGACAGATCTGATTTGGCAGAATATCGACCGTTCCGGACTTGGAAATATTTGTGCTGTATGCAAGGACGCTTCTGTATTTGATGAGTATGATAAGAAAACAGCGGATCTTGTGATTGCAGACCTTCCATGTTCAGGTCTTGGCGTTCTTGGCAAAAAACCAGATCTGAAATATCGCGTACAACCGGAAGATCTTGAAGAACTTGCAGATTTGCAGAGAAAGATTCTGACTTGCGCACAGGCAATCGTCAAGGATGGCGGCACATTGCTGTACAGCACATGTACCGTAAATCCGGGAGAAAACATGGACAATGTACACTGGTTCTTGAAAGAATACCCACAATTTGAACTGGACGATATCACAGAAAATCTTTGCAAGGAGTTACGAAGGGATGTGATCGAGAAGGGATGTATCCAATTCTTCCCGGGAGTTCACGATTGTGACGGATTCTTTATTGCAAGATTAAAGAAAAAAGCATGATTTTCGGGAAATGTGAAAAAATAGAAAAAACAGGCAAATAATGTGAATAACTCACAGAAAAAACGAAATACAGGAGGAAAACTTTAAGATGAAGAAGGATATCCGTGCTTATGGATATGAAGAATTACAGAAAGAGATGGCGACGATCGGAGAAAAAGCATTTCGTGCAAAACAGATTTATGAATGGCTGCATGTGAAGCTGGTAGATCATTTTGATGAGATGACGAATCTTTCAAAGGCTTTGAGGGAAAAACTGGAAGAAAATTATGAGATTCTCCCGGTTGTTATGCTGGAGAGACAGATTTCCCAGATTGACGGTACGAACAAGTTCCTGTTCCGTCTCTATGATGGAAATGTAGTCGAAAGTGTTCTTATGAAATATAAGCATGGAAATTCTGTCTGTATTTCCTCCCAGGTCGGTTGCAGGATGGGATGTGCATTCTGTGCATCAACGATCGGAGGTCTGGTGAGAAATCTTTCTCCGTCTGAGATGCTTGGACAGATCTATCAGATTCAGAAGATAAGTGGTGAGAGGGTTTCGAATGTGGTGATCATGGGAACCGGAGAACCGATGGATAATTACGATAATTTCCTGAAGTTTATTCATTTACTTACAGATGAGCATGGACTGAATATCAGTCAGAGAAATGTCACCGTATCAACCTGTGGAATAGTTCCAAGGATGAAAGAACTGGCGAAAGAGCATTTACAGATTACACTTGCACTTTCGCTTCACGGTTCCAATCAGGAAAAACGAAGAAAATTGATGCCGGTTGCAAATAAATATGATATCACAGAAGTACTCGCAGCCTGTGACGAATATTTCAAAGAAACCGGCCGGAGAGTGAGCTTTGAGTACAGTCTTGTACATGGTGTGAATGATACGGATGAAGATGCACAGGAACTGATTCATTTATTAAAGCATAAGAACTGTCATATCAATCTGATACCGGTCAACCCGGTAAAAGAGCGTGATTTTGTTCGTCCAAGCCGGAAAAGTGCTTTGAATTTCAAAAATAAACTTGAAAAAAGCGGAATAAATGTTACTATAAGAAGGGAAATGGGCTCTGATATTGACGGAGCCTGCGGTCAGCTCAGGCGCCGCTACGTAGAAACTGAAGGAGAATAGAAGGTATGAAGACATTTTCAATTACAGATGTTGGAATGGTGCGACAGGTGAATCAGGACTACGTCTTTACGACGGGAAAACCACTGGGTATTCTCCAGAACCTGTTCGTGGTAGCGGATGGTATGGGTGGCCATCAGGCAGGAGATTATGCTTCCAAGTGTACGGTGGAAGTGATGATCAAAGAGATTGCGAAGAGCGAGGGTGAGGATATCGAACGTGTTCTTGTGAAAGCAATCAAGACTGCCAATCGTGAGATTATCAAAGAAGCATCCGGTGACGAACATCTGAAGGGGATGGGAACAACGGTTGTTGCCGCTACTGTGAAAGAACAGATGCTGTATTTTGCCAATGTGGGAGACAGCCGTCTGTATCTGATCAATCAGGGAATCCAACAGCTAAGTAAGGATCATTCTCTTGTAGAAGAGATGGTTCGTCTCGGTGGAATTAAGCCGGAAGAAGCGAAGCATCATCCGGATAAGAATATTATCACAAGAGCGATCGGTGCAAAAGCTGATGTGGATGTGGACTTTTATGAACACCGTCTGAAACGGGGAGACATCATTCTGATGTGTACAGACGGATTAAGTAATATGGTGGAAGATGAAGAACTTTTCCATATTGTGCAGGGAAGCCGGGATATCGTCGAGGCAGGTGAGATGCTGGTGGAAGCAGCAAAAGAGAATGGAGGAACAGATAACATCGGAGTGGTATTGTTTGAGCCATTTGCAGATGAGGTGAGTGTATGATTAAAGAAGGAGTATTTTTAGGGAAACGATACGAGATACTTGGTCGTATCGGTTCTGGCGGAATGGCAGATGTCTATAAAGGCAAGGACCATAAGCTGAATCGTTTTGTTGCGATCAAGGTGTTGAAGAGCACATATCGTTCGGATGAGACGTTTATTAAGAAGTTTTTAAGCGAAGCTCAGGCAGCAGCAGGATTGATGCATCCAAACGTAGTCAATGTCTATGATGTAGGACAGGATCGTGGTCTTTATTATATGGTCATGGAGCTTGTAGAAGGAATTACGCTGAAGGATTACATTGAGAAGAAAGGAAAGCTTTCAGCAAAAGAGACGATCAGTATTTCTATTCAGATGGTGACAGGCATTCAGGCAGCGCATAACTGCCATATCATTCACCGGGATATTAAGCCGCAGAATATTATTATTTCCAAAGATGGAAAGGTTAAGGTTACTGATTTCGGAATCGCGCGGGCTACGACATCAACGGCAACGCAGGCAGTAACAACAACGGTGATGGGATCTGTACATTACACATCTCCGGAACAGGCCAGAGGCGGTATTGTAGATGAGAAGAGTGATATCTATTCAGCAGGTATCACGATGTATGAGATGATCACCGGGCATGTTCCGTTTGACGGAGATTCGACAGTAACGGTTGCTTTGAAACATTTGAATGAAGTGATTAAGTCTCCAGCAGAAGAAGTACCGGATATTCCGTACAGTCTGGAGTGCATTATTATGAAATGTACACAGAAACTGCCGAATAAACGATATATGAGCTGTGAGGAACTGCTTCAGGATCTGAAGCACTCACTGGTAGATCCGGATGGAGATTTTGTAGTTCTTGATGGTGTGACAAAACGTATGCCGGCAGCATCTCAGGATACAGGACGGACCACGGTTGTTATGTCACAGGATGAACTGAATCGTATGAAGAATCGTCAAAATTATAATGATGATTATGACGACGATTACGAGGATGACTATGACGATTACGATGACCGCCGCAGAAGCCGTTATGATGATGACGATGATTATGATGATCGCCGCAGAAGCCGCTATGATGATGATGATTACGACGACCGCCGCAAAGACCGTTATGATGATCGCCGTAAGAAAAATGAAGTGAATAAAGACACGAAGAAGATCATGAAGATTCTTATGGTTGTTGCCGGTGTTGTGATCGCACTTTTGATCATGTTCCTTGTAGGAAATGCAGTGGGCGTATTTAAAGGTGGAAAAGGAACGACTACACAACAAACAGATTCAGAGATGGTAAAAGTACCGGATGTGACAGGCAAGACATATGAGGAAGCTCAGAAAGAACTGAACAAATATGATCTCGGAATCCATAAGTCAACTGCGCCTTCCGATAGTGTTGCAAAAGGAAAGATCATCAGCCAGGATCCTGCTGATGGAAAGAAAGTAAAGAAGCATACAACAGTCAATGTTGTGATCAGCAGTGGTGAAGAAGCTAAGATGACAACGATTCCAAATGTTGTTGGAATGTCGGAAGCTGATGCAGAAAAAGCACTTCAGGATAAGAATCTTGTTGTGAAGAAAGGTGATCCGGTCTACAGTGATGATGTGGAACAGGGAGAAGTTGTTTCTGTCAGTCCGAGTGAAGGTGCAGAAGTAAAAGAAGGAACAACGGTCACTCTTGTAATAAGCAAGGGAAATCAGCCGGCAACAGTTCCTAAACTTACCGGAAAGTCCCAGTCGGATGCTGAAGCAGCACTTTCACAGGCAGGTTTGTCCGGAAATGCAACTGAAGATTACAGTGATACTGTAGAAGAAGGAGTTATTATTTCACAGGACACAGATGCCGGAAAAGAAGTATCTAAAGGTACAACAATCGGATATGTGGTGAGCAAAGGACCAAAGATGACGGTGGTTACAGTACCGGATCTTTCCTATAAAGACCAGAATACAGCGGAAAAACTGTTGAAGCAGGCAGGACTTACACCGGAGTATATTGGTGAAGATTATAGTGATGAATATCCAGAAGGACAGGTATTCTATCAGTCTGTTAGCAGTGGTACGCAGGTAGAAAAAGGAACAACTGTCCAGTATATGGTCAGCAAAGGATCTCAGCCATCAGATCCGGATAGTGGAGATTCCGGAAATGATTCCGGGACAGAAGAGAACACGAATCAATGATAACAGAGAGCAAGTATATGCAGGGAAAGATAATAAAAGGGATTGCCGGATTCTACTACGTGAATGTAGTAGAATCCGGAATTTTTGAGTGTAAAGCAAAAGGTGCTTTTCGAAAAGACGGAATCAAGCCGTTGGTCGGTGATGATGCTGTGATCGAGGTACTTGATGAAAAAGAAATGACAGGAAATATCACAAAGATCTTGCCGCGTAAGAATGAGTTGATTCGTCCGGCAGTAGCCAATATTGATCAGGCACTGGTTGTGTTTGCAGTGACAAAACCGAAACCACATTATAATCTGTTAGATCGTTTTCTTGTCATGATGGAACGAAAAGAGATACCTGTCGTATTATGTTTTAATAAGACGGATATTGCCAGTCATCCTGAAATTGCAGAATTGAAAGAAGTTTATACCGGATGCGGATATCCGGTAATCTTCACAAGTGCGAAGGAAGAAGAAAATATCAGTGAGTTAAAATCACTTTTAAAAGGAAAGACAACTTCGATTGCAGGTCCTTCCGGTGTTGGAAAATCATCCCTGATCAATCTTCTGCAGTCTGAAGTGAAGATGGAGACAGGAAGTATCAGTAAGAAGATTGACCGTGGGAAACATACAACAAGACATTCCGAACTGATTGTGATTGGAGAAGATTCTTATATTATGGATACTCCGGGATTCAGTTCTCTTTATGTCAATGATTTCGAAAAAGAAGATTTAAAATATTATTTTCCGGAATTCACACCGTTTGAAGGACAGTGCAAGTTCAATGGCTGTGACCATATTCATGAACCCGGATGCGCTGTAAAAGAGGCAGTTGAAGAAGGGAAGATCCATAAGATCAGATATGAAGATTATACGGAGATGTACCGTGAACTAAAGGAAAGAAAGAGGTATTAAGTTTATGAAAAATATTTTGGCACCATCTATTCTCTCAGCAGATTTCAAGATTTTAGGAGAGCAGTTGAAATTAACAGAAGAAGCAGGCGCAGAGTATATTCATTTTGATGTGATGGACGGAATGTTCGTTCCAAGCATTTCCTTTGGAATGCCTGTTCTCGCATCGATCAAGGGAGCAACAACACAGACACTGGATGTTCATCTCATGGTGACAGAACCGATTCGTTATGTGGAAGAATTCGTGAAAGCAGGAGCAGATATCGTTACAGTTCATTATGAAGCATGTGAAGATCTGCAGGCAACAATTGATAAAATCCATGCAGCAGGAGCGAAAGTGGGAATTTCTATTAAACCAAAGACACCGGTTGATGTACTGCTTCCATATCTGGATCAGGCAGAGATGTTTCTGATCATGTCTGTAGAACCGGGATTTGGCGGACAGGCATTTATTCCGGAATCACTGGAGCGTATCAGTGAATTGAGAAACCTTCTGAATGAAAAAGGACTTACAACTGATATTGAAGTAGATGGTGGAATATATCATAAAAACGTGGCAGAAGTACTTGCAGCCGGAGCGAATGTAATGGTCTCAGGTTCAGGCGTTTTTAAAGGTGATATCAAAGATAATACAGCAAAGTTTATGGAGATTTTAAACGGCAATGTGTAAGAGAACAGTTATTGTGAGCGGGGGAATGCTGGAAGAAGATTTTGTCCTTCCGATTCTTGAGGCAGAAGAGACAGAATTTATTATCGGAGTAGATAAAGGACTCGCATTTCTTTATGAACATAAGATCAAGCCGGATTACATTGTAGGAGATTTTGACAGTGTACCGGAAGAAGTAATCGATTATTATAGAAAAGAAGCAAGTGTACCGATCCGGGAGTTCAATCCGGTAAAGGATGCGTCTGATACGGAGATTGCACTTCGTATGTGTCTTGGACTCAGAAGAAAAGAAATCTGGATTCTTGGAGGAACAGGAAATCGTCTGGATCATTTCTGGGCTAATGTTCAGTGCCTGAATATTGCACTTGAAGCAGGATCTCAGGCGATGATCTTAGACAGTCATAATAGAATTCGTCTGCTTGATCATGGAATCGCAATTCGCAGAGAAGAAGCTTTTGGAAAGTATTTTTCAGTATTTCCGATGCAACTTCCGGTTGAGGATTTCTGTATCAGCGGTGCAAAATATCCATTGCAGAATCATTTGCTCTCATCAGGAGACAGCTTGTGTGTGAGTAATGAGTTTGCAGAAGGTGAAGATGAAGTGAAGATCTCTTTCGTGTTTGGAAAAGTGATTTTGATGGAGACGAGAGATTGAAATTCAAGCCCCATTATAGTATAATATTAGATGCTATTTTGGGGCTTCTTTTTGTGAAAGAGTCACATAACAGAAAATAAGAGAAATAGACCTTGTGGATTTAGCTTTAGAAATCAAGGTTTTAAGGAGGAAATAGAGAAAATGAAACTTGGTATTGTGGGATTACCGAACGTAGGAAAAAGTACACTGTTCAATTCACTGACAAAGGCCGGTGCAGAATCTGCAAACTATCCATTCTGTACAATTGACCCAAATGTCGGTGTCGTAACAGTTCCGGATAAGAGACTGGATGTGCTTGGAGAGATGTATCATACAAAGAAGATCATTCCGGCAGCAATCGAGTTTGTTGATATTGCAGGACTTGTGAAGGGAGCATCCAAAGGAGAAGGACTTGGAAACCAGTTCCTTGCCAACATCCGTGAGGTTGATGCAATCGTTCATGTAGTAAGATGCTTTGAGAATACTAATATTGTCCACGTAGACGGAAGCATTGATCCGCTGCGTGACATTGAGACAATCAACCTTGAGCTGATCTTCTCAGATCTTGAGGTTCTTGAAAGAAGAATCTCCAAGACAGTGAAGCTTTCAAGAAACGATAAGATGGCGGCGAAAGAGCTGGATCTTCAGAACCGTCTGAAAGCGCATCTGGAAGAGAATAAGATGGCGAAGAGTTTTGTGACAGAGGATGAGGATGAGCAGGCATGGCTTGCAGAGTATAATCTTCTGACAGCAAAACCGGTAATCTTTGCAGCAAATGTATCTGAGGATGATCTTGCGGATGATGGTGTGAACAACGCAGGGGTTCAGGCAGTCCGTGAGTATGCAAAAGCGGAAGACTGCGAAGTGTTCGTAGTATGCGCAGAGATTGAAGAAGAGATTTCTCAGTTAGATGACGATGAAAAATCAATGTTTCTTGAAGATCTTGGATTGGAAGAATCCGGACTTGAGAAGCTGATCAAGGCAAGCTATCATCTTCTTGGACTGATCAGTTATTTGACAGCAGGTGAGCCGGAAGTTCGTGCATGGACAATCAAGAAGGGAACTAAGGCACCACAGGCAGCTGGTAAGATCCATACAGACTTTGAACGTGGATTTATCCGTGCGGAAGTAGTAAGTTATGATGATCTGATGGCATGTGGAACTCATGCGGCAGCGAAAGAAAAAGGATTAGTTCGTCTGGAAGGAAAAGACTATGTCGTTCAGGACGGAGATATCATGCTGTTCAGATTTAACGTTTAACAGATATAGGGAATATGCTTAAAAACCGGTTAGATTCATTGTTTTCTAATTGGAAAAGCAGTAAAAACAGGAATCAGGGACAACTAGATTTGTTCCTGATTTCTGTGGATATGAAAGGAAATAACATAATATGCATTACAATATCAGCTTTCCGAATTTAGGAATTTATCTGGATCATGTAGGAAAAAGCATCAGCATCTTTGGTTTTTCCATTGCTTACTACGGCATGATCATCGGTGCAGCAATTTTGATTGGATTTCTGATTGCCACAGCGGAGGCAAAAAGAACAGGACAGAATCCAGAGGATTATCTGGATATGGGAATTGTCGGAGTGATCGCAGGAATTGCGGGTGCAAGAATCTATTACGTGATTTTCTCCTGGGATTTATATAAAGATAATCTTTTGTCTATCTTTAATCTCAGAGAAGGTGGTCTGGCAATTTATGGCGGCGTGATCGGAGCAGTGATCGCAGTTTTTGTGATGGCTGCTGTTAAGAAAAAATCACCATTTCAGATTTTGGATACAATTGCACTGGCGCTTCTGAATGGTCAGATGCTTGGACGTTGGGGGAATTTCTTTAACAGGGAAGCATTTGGAGAATATACGGATTGTCTGTTTGCGATGAGGCTTCCGGTTGATGCAGTAAGGCCGGGAGATATCACAGAACTTATGCGCGAGAACATGCAGAGAATTGACGGAGTCAGTTATATTCAGGTACATCCGACATTTTTATACGAGTCATTATGGTGTGCCGGACTTCTTATCATATTGTTTTTGTATAGGAAACATAAGAAATATGAAGGTGAACTTTTTCTTATGTACCTGTTTGGATATGGGGCAGGACGTGTATGGATTGAGCGGCTTAGAACGGATCAGCTTGTTCTTCCGGGAATCGGATTTCCGGTGTCAGAACTTCTGGCAGGTTGCCTGGTGATTGTGACAGGAATTATGCTGATCTATTGTAGAAGGCATTGCAGAAAAAGAAATGAGAAGAAAAAAGTGGATCAGTATGAGCCGGTGCCAACAAAGATCAAAGGGAAAAAACCACCGAAGTGGGATGACCGGTTGTTTAAAAACAGATAGAATGATAAGAAAAAAGTATAGTGATTCATAAGCCAGAAGAGTTAATGTTCAACAGAAAGTACTCTTCTGGCTTTTTCCATTTCTGCCTGTTTTAGTTAATAATCCCCAATAACAGCACTGATAACTATTCTCAAAACACTGCTCTGTACACGAAAATATACAAAAGAGGATATTTATAACTCTAGACTTTTGTGACTTTTGGAGATATAATGAAATTACATGTGAATTAATTATACTTAACTCAGTGTAAAACCTATGTAACACCTAAGGAGGAATAAAAATGGCAAGAAAAATGAAGACCATGGACGGTAATCAGGCAGCAGCTCACGTTTCTTATGCATATACAGAAGTAGCAGCTATTTACCCGATTACGCCTTCATCCGTTATGCCGGAGCATATCGATGAGTGGGCTACTGAAGGAAGGGAGAACATTTTCGGACAGACTGTACAGGTTACAGAGATGCAGTCCGAGGCCGGAGCAGCAGGTGCTGTTCACGGATCATTAGCAGCAGGTGCTCTTACAACAACATTTACTGCTTCTCAGGGACTCCTTCTTATGATTCCTAACTTATATAAGGTTGCTGGTGAGCAGCTTCCGGGAGTATTCAACGTATCTGCCCGTGCACTTGCAAGCCACGCACTGTCAATTTTTGGAGATCATTCTGACGTTTATGCATGTCGTCAGACAGGAGCAGCTATGCTCTGTGAATCCAGCGTACAGGAAGTAATGGACCTTACTCCGGTTGCTCATTGTGCAGCACTTGAAGGAAAGATTCCATTCATCAACTTCTTTGATGGATTCAGAACATCACACGAGATTCAGAAAATCGAGACATGGGATTATGAAGATCTGAAAGACATGGTAAGCATGGAAGCAATCGACGAGTTCCGCGCACATGCACTTAACCCGAACCACCCATGCCAGAGAGGTTCAGCTCAGAACCCGGATATCTTCTTCCAGGCTAGAGAGGCTTGTAACCCATTCTATGATGCACTTCCGGGAATCGTTCAGAAGTACATGGATAAGGTTAATGAGAAGATCGGAACAGACTACAAACTGTTCAACTACTATGGAGCAGCAGATGCAGAGCACGTGATCGTTGCAATGGGTTCTGTCTGTGATACGATCGAAGAGACAATCGATTATCTGATGGCAGCCGGAGAAAAAGTCGGTGTTGTAAAAGTTCGCCTTTACAGACCATTCTCAGCGGAAGCACTGATCAATGCAATTCCGGATTCTGTGAAGAAGATTTCTGTTCTTGACAGAACAAAAGAGCCAGGAGCACTTGGCGAGCCACTGTACCTGGATGTTGTTGCAGCACTTAAAGGATCTAAGTTCGATGCAGTTCCGGTTTACACAGGACGTTATGGACTTGGTTCTAAAGATACAACACCTGCTCAGATCGTTGCTGTATACCACAACGATGAGAAAGCTAAATTCACAATCGGTATTGAAGATGATGTTACACATCTTTCACTTGATGCTGGTAAGCCACTTGTTACAACACCAGAAGGAACAATCAACTGTAAGTTCTGGGGACTTGGAGCAGATGGTACTGTTGGAGCAAACAAGAACTCCATCAAGATCATTGGTGATAACACAGACATGTATGCACAGGCTTACTTTGATTATGACTCTAAGAAGTCCGGTGGTGTTACAATGTCTCACCTTCGTTTCGGTAAGAAACCGATTAAATCAACATACCTGATCCATCAGGCTAACTTTGTTGCATGTCATAACCCGTCTTATGTTAACAAATACAACATGGTTCAGGAACTTGTTGATGGAGGAACATTCCTTCTGAACTGCCCATGGGATATGGAAGGACTTGAGGAACATCTTCCGGGACAGGTGAAAGCTTATATCGCTAACCACGGAATTAAATTCTACACAATCGATGGTATCAAGATTGGTAAAGAGATCGGACTTGGCGGACGTATCAATACAGTTCTTCAGTCTGCATTCTTCAAACTTGCAGCTATCATTCCGGAAGAAGAGGCTATTGACCTTATGAAAGCAGCTGCTAAGGCTACTTACGGAAGAAAAGGTGACAAGATCGTTCAGATGAACTACGATGCAATCGATGCTGGTGCAAAACAGGTCGTAGAAGTAGAAGTTCCGGAAAGCTGGAAAGATGCAGCTGATGAAGGACTTGCTACACCACACATCGCAGACGGCGGAAGAACTGATGCAATTGCATTTGCTAAGAATATCCAGGCAAAAGTTAACGCTCAGGAAGGAAATACACTCCCTGTATCTGCATTCAATGATTATGTTGATGGATCTACACCGTCAGGAACATCTGCATATGAGAAACGTGGTATCGCAGTAGATATTCCGGTTTGGAATCCAAATCAGTGTATCCAGTGTAACCGTTGTGCATATGTATGTCCGCACGCAGTTATCCGTCCGGTAGCTCTGACAGAGGAAGAAGTTGCTCAGGCTCCAGAAGGACTTAAGACACTTGATATGATCGGAATGCCGGGAATGAAGTTCACAATGACAGTATCCGCTTACGACTGTACAGGATGTGGATCTTGTGTGAATGTCTGCCCAGGAAAGAAGAATAAAGAGACAGGCGAAGTTGAGAAGGCTCTTACAATGGCTAACATGGAAGCTAATGCAGGAGAGCAGACATTCTTCGACTTTGGTAGAGAGATTCCGGTTAAACCAGAAGTTGTTACTAAATTCAAAGAGACAACAGTTAAGGGAAGCCAGTTCAAACAGCCACTCCTTGAGTTCTCAGGAGCTTGTGCAGGATGTGGTGAGACACCATACGCTAAGCTGATCACACAGCTGTTTGGTGATAGAATGTATATTGCGAATGCAACAGGATGTTCTTCTATTTGGGGTAACTCTTCACCGTCTACACCTTACACAGTAACACCGGAAGGTAAAGGACCTGCATGGAGCAACTCCCTGTTTGAGGACAACGCTGAGTTTGGATACGGTATGCTGCTTGCACAGAATACAATCAGAGACAGACTGAAAGCAAAAGTTGAGAAGATCGCAGAGAAGACTACAGATGAGGCAGTTAAGGCTGCAGCAACTGAGTATCTTGAGACATATACAGTAGGCGCTACAAACGGAACAGCTACAGACAAACTTGTTGCAGCTCTTGAAGCACTCGATTGCGATTGCGAAGAGAGAGCAGAAGTTCTGAAGAACAAAGATTTCCTTGCTAAGAAATCCCAGTGGATCTTCGGAGGAGACGGATGGGCTTACGATATCGGATACGGCGGAGTTGACCACGTTCTTGCAAGCAAGAAAGATATCAACATTATGGTATTCGATACAGAGGTTTACTCCAACACAGGTGGACAGTCCTCTAAGGCTACTAAGACTGGTGCTACAGCTCAGTTCGCAGCAGGCGGAAAAGAGACTAAGAAGAAAGATCTTGCAGGAATGGCTATGACATACGGATACGTATACGTAGCTCAGATCGCTATGGGTGCTGACTTCAACCAGACAGTTAAGGCAATCGCTGAGGCTGAGGCTTATCCGGGACCATCACTGATCATCGCTTATGCTCCATGTATCAACCATGGTATCAAGAAGGGTATGAGCAAAGCTCAGACAGAGGAACAGCTGGCAGTAGAGTGTGGATACTGGAATAACTTCCGTTACAACCCGGCTGCAGAGGGAGACAAGTTCTCACTTGACAGCAAGGCTCCGAAGGCAGAAGGATACCAGGACTTCCTGAATGGTGAAGTACGTTACAACGCACTGAAGAGAGCTAACCCGGCTAAGGCTGACAAGCTCTTCGCTCTCAATGAGCAGGAAGCTATGGAGAGATACGATTACCTGAACAAACTGGTAACTGTATACGCTGCAGAAAAAGAAGATAAATAAGGATATTTCATGAGTAAATGAGATATGAAAAGAGGAGATCTCCGTAAGGGGATCTCCTTTTGCGTGAAAAAATAATGGATGTTAACCTGTTTCGCAATTTTTGATTACAGTGGTGCGCGAAGATATTTCTTCGGTGTCATTCCTTTATATTTTTTAAATGTTTTGATAAAGTAGCTTACATCGTTAAATCCACAGCTAAGTCCGATGTCTGCGATTGATTCATTCGAAGTAACGAGCTTGAAACAAGCTTGTTCTATTCTATAGTAATTCAGATAGTCAACAGGAGTTCTATGGGTCATATCTTTAAAGTAGCGACAGAAATATTTTGAATTCATACCGGCGGCCTGAGACAGATCTTCCAGTGTGATACAGTCAGCATAATGGTTTTCAATCACTTCAAGAGCTTTCTTTAAATGTTCTATTTTTCGGCTATCCTTTTGACTGATGATTCGAACGTTTTCATACAATTTATTTTCCAGAATATAGCCTAAGAATTCGTACAGAGTACCAATCACCATAAGCTCGTGCCCTTCAGTACGCTTTTTGATATGTTCAAACATCATGGAGGTGATATGCTCTAAATTCTTTACGGGTGCTTTGATAAGGGAAGGGATAGTCAGAGTGTCACTTCCGATCTTCTTAAGCAGACGTTCGCTGGCATGATTTACTGCCATGAGCGATTCAAGGTTAAAAACAAGGCATTCATAGACACAATCCTTAGGAATTCCGCCATGAAGAAGCCCTCCTTTTATAAAAATAAGGTCGCCGGCTACTGCAGTGAATTCATTTTCACCAATTGACATAAGTAATTTCCCTTTTAAAACACGAATAAGTTCATATTCGATGTGCCAGTGATAAGACATTTCATACCGTGGATGATTCGGCGTAACATGATAAAATTCAATTGGAAAATCAATGGTTCCGTGATTACGTTCTTCTCTGTAATTGATGTATTTCATGCAATAATCTCCTTTAAAAATCTAAATAGTGTAAAAACAAACACATATGTGGAAATATATGTTTATAAATTGTACTTTGTTGTATAAAAGGTGAATATCTTTATATTTTTATTCTAGTATACCACAAGACAAAAAGAAAGGAAAGAACTATAATGATACTCAAAGAAGCGGTTCTGCGAAGGAAGATAAGCAGAGCAAGGCAAACAATTAAGGAGGAATGTAATTATGGCAGAAAGAAGATTAGTAGGATCTTATCCAGTAATTGGTATCAGACCGACAATCGATGGACGTAGAGGAGCTCTTGACGTAAGAGGATCTCTTGAAGAGCAGACAATGAACATGGCAAAATCTGCAGCAAAACTGTTTGAGGAGAACTTAAGATATTCAAATGGTGAGCCGGTTAAAGTTGTTATCGCTGACACAACAATCGGACGTGTAGGTGAGAGTGCTGCTTGTGCTGATAAGTTCAGAAGAGAAGGCGTAGATATCACAGTTACAGTTACACCTTGCTGGTGCTACGGAGCTGAGACAATGGATATGGATCCACAGACAATCAAAGCTGTATGGGGATTCAACGGAACAGAGAGACCGGGAGCTGTATACCTTGCATCTGTACTTGCTACACATGCACAGAAGGGACTTCCGGCATTCGGAATTTACGGACATGACGTTCAGGAAGCTGACGACACAACAATTCCGGAAGACGTTAAAGAGAAACTTCTCAGATTCGGACGTGCAGCTGTTGCAGCAGCATCCATGAGAGGAACATCTTACCTTCAGATTGGATCTGTTACAATGGGTATCGGTGGATCTATCATCGATTCTGATTTCATCGAGTCTTACCTTGGAATGCGTGTAGAGTCTGTTGACGAGGTGGAAATCATCCGTCGTATGTCAGAAGAGATCTATGACAAGGCTGAGTTCGAGAAAGCTCTTAAATGGGCAAAAGAGACTTGCAAGATTGGTTGGGATAAGAACCCAGAAGAGCTTCAGGCTTCTCCAGAGGAGAAAGAGGAGCAGTTCGAGTTCGTTGTTAAGATGGCAGTTATCATCAAAGACCTTATGAACGGAAATAAGAACCTTGACGAGAAATTCTCAGAGGAAGCAATCGGACACAACGCTCTGGCAGCTGGATTCCAGGGACAGAGACAGTGGACAGACTTCTATCCGAACGGAGACTTCGCAGAGGCAGTTCTGAATACATCTTTCGACTGGAACGGAGCTCGTGAGCCATACATCCTTGCTACAGAGAACGACGTTCTCAACGGACTTGGAATGATGTTCATGAAACTTCTTACAGGACGTGCTCAGATCTTCGCTGATGTTCGTACATACTGGAGCCCAGAGGCAGTTAAGAAAGCTACAGGATATGACCTCGAAGGTGTTGCTAAAGAGAACGGTGGATTCCTTCACCTGATCAACTCTGGAGCAGCTTGTCTTGATGCATCTGGTGTTGCTAAAGACGAGAATGGTAACGGCGTTATGAAAGAATGGTGGAACGTTACAGAAGAAGACCAGAAAGCAATCATGGATGCTACAGAGTGGTGCATGGCTGACAACGGATACTTCCGTGGAGGCGGATACTCAAGCCGTTACGAGACACGTGCTCAGATGCCAGCTACAATGATCCGTCTTAACCTTGTAAAAGGACTTGGACCGGTTCTTCAGATTGCAGAAGGATGGACACTTGAACTTCCGGAAGAAGTATCTGATAAGCTTT
>ERZ780150.788-NODE-788-length-24864-cov-4.576202_pt1 | contig 24864 bp, 24 predicted proteins | sample MGYA00511019_ERZ780150 | MGnify/ENA primary metagenome ERZ780150 (study PRJEB29588, sample SAMEA2151633) | human gut metagenome | biome: human gut; feature: human-associated habitat; material: faeces | place: Denmark | collected 2008/2010 ...
CGTAATGAAGCGGGTCATACCGCCGGTGGACACCAGAGTGGCCGTTTCTCCCAGCTCCGCTTCCATCCGGTCAATGAGGCCGTCCAGCATGGCCGCATTTCCCAGCATGATACCGTTTCGCATACATTCGACTGTGTTTTTTCCGATGACCCGTCTGGGTACGTCCAGATTGATTCTGGGCAGCTGGGCCGTATTGCTGACCAGGGAATTTAAGGCCACTTTGACACCGGGAAGGATCACGCCTCCGATGTAATTTCCGGCCCGGTCCACCACGTCCATGGTGGTGGCGGTTCCCATATCAATGATGATAATGGGGCCCTCATATCTTGCGATGGCCGCCACGGCAGCCACAATCCGGTCACCGCCTACGGCCTTGGGGTTGTCCATCTTGATGTTCAGTCCGGTTTTCATGCCGGAGCCTACCAAAAGAGGGCGCCTGCCTGTGATTTTCTTTACGGCAGAGGAAAGAGGGGCATTTAAGGGCGGCACCACAGAGGACATGATGGAGCCTTCGATTTCTCCTCTCTTGACCCGGTGGATTTCCAGGATATTTTTCAGCATAATCGCATATTCCAGACTGGTTTTCCGGTCGTCTGTCGTGATCCGTTCTTCAAAATAGGTTCTTTTGTCGTCGATGCCGCCGACCACAATATTGCTGTTTCCCATGTCTATGGCTAAAATCATCAAGAAAACTCCTTCCCCATTCAGGTGTTACGTGATATAATGGGCCTGTAATTTTGTCCTGACGGGCCCTTTTTTGCCGGCCCGTGATGCAATCAGCGATTATCTTATCATAATTCCTTTAAAATTACAACGGAGGTTTCCAAATGTTGGAGGGAAAAACCGTACTTTTATGTGTCAGCGGCAGCATCGCCGCTTATAAAATTGCCTATCTTGCCAGCGCACTGAAAAAGCTGAAGGCCAATGTTCATGTGCTGATGACGAAAAATGCCGTCAATTTCATCAATCCCATCACCTTTGAAACCCTGACGGGAAACAAATGTCTGGTGGATACCTTTGACCGGAATTTTGAGTTCTCTGTGGAGCATGTGTCTCTGGCCAAGCAGGCGGATGTGGTTCTGGTGGCTCCGGCTTCCGCCAACGTGATTGCCAAGCTGGCCCATGGCCTGGCAGACGATATGCTGACGACGACAGTATTAGCCTGTACCTGCAAAAAAATCATCAGTCCGGCGATGAATACCAGAATGTTTGAAAACCCTATTACCCAGGATAATCTGGCAACCTGCCGGAAATACGGGATGGAGGTCATCGATCCGGCCGACGGATATCTGGCCTGCGGCGATACGGGAGCCGGAAAGATGCCGGAGCCGGAGGTGCTGCTCCAGTATATCTTAAAAGAAATTCAGTATGAGAAAGATCTGAAAGGAAAGAAGATTCTTGTGACGGCCGGCCCTACCAGGGAAGCGCTGGATCCGGTTCGCTATATTACCAACCATTCTACGGGAAAAATGGGCTATGCCATTGCGAAAACGGCGGCCTTCCGCGGTGCGGATGTGACGCTGGTAACCGGACCTGTGGAGCTTGCTCCGCCTATGTTTGTTCAGGTGGTTCCGGTGGTGAGCGCAAAGGAAATGTTCGATGCGGTTACCTCCCGAAGCGAGGGGATGGATGCGGTGATCAAGGCGGCAGCCGTTGCCGATTACCGGCCCAAATTTGTGAACAGCGAAAAGACGAAAAAGAAGGACGGAGATCTGTCCATTGAGCTGGAACGGACGGATGACATTTTAAAATGGCTTGGAGATCATAAAAAACCGGGCCAGTTCCTCTGCGGATTTTCCATGGAAACGGAACACATGCTGGAAAATTCCAGAGCCAAATTGAAAAAGAAGAATCTGGACATGATTGTGGCCAATAATCTGAAGGTGGAGGGAGCCGGTTTTGGCACGGACACCAATGTTGTGACACTGATTCGGGAAGGACAGGAGGAAGAGCTTCCCAAGCTTTCCAAGGAAGAGGTCGCCGTCCGGATTCTGGATACCATTTTCGGATAAAGGAAAACACATCATGGAGGTTTCAAGTGACTGTTTTAGCAGATGAAATAAAAAAGAGGCGTACCTTTGCGATCATTTCGCATCCGGACGCAGGAAAAACCACATTAACGGAAAAATTCTTATTATATGGCGGCGCCATTAACCTGGCGGGAACCGTAAAAGGAAGAAAAGCCACCAAACACGCGGTATCTGACTGGATGGAGATTGAAAAAGAAAGAGGTATCTCTGTTACTTCTTCTGTATTACAGTTTGAATACGAAGGAAAATGTATCAATATCCTTGATACACCAGGACATGAGGATTTCTCAGAAGATACGTATCGTACACTGATGGCAGCGGATTGTGCAGTCATGGTGATCGATGCTTCCAAGGGTGTCGAACCACAGACGATCAAGTTATTTAAGGTTTGTGTTATGAGACATATCCCGATCTTTACATTTATCAATAAGATGGACCGTGAAGCTAAGGATACTTTCGATCTGTTAGACGATATCGAGAAAGTCTTAGGAATCGAGACATGTCCGATCAACTGGCCGATCGGATGTGGAAAAGAATTTAAGGGTGTATACGAGCGTGCATCAAGAAATATCTTACGATTCGAGGCAGTCTCCACAGGTGGTGCAAAAGAAGCAAAAGAAACGATCATTTCAGCAGATGATGATAATGCAGCAGATCTGATCGGAGAAGATTTCTATGAGAATCTGTTGGAAGAAATTGAATTATTAGATGGTGCGGCAGCAGATCTTGATATGGAGAAAGTACATCAGGGAAAACTATCTCCAGTATTCTTTGGATCAGCACTTACAAACTTTGGTGTAGAACCATTCTTAGAGCATTTCCTGAAGATGACAAACAGACCACTTGCAAGAACATCCAAGGGAGAAGAAGTAGATCCTGTGGAAAATGGTTTTTCAGCGTTTGTCTTTAAGATTCAGGCAAATATGAACAAAAACCACCGTGACAGAATTGCATTTATGAGAATCTGTTCCGGTAAATTCGAAGCGAACATGGAAGTAAAACATGTACAGAGTAAGAAAAAGATGAGGCTTTCCCAGCCACAGCAGATCATGGCACAGGAACGTAAGATTGTAGAAGAGGCGTATGCAGGAGATATCATCGGAGTATTTGACCCGGGAATCTTCTCTATCGGAGACACTGTCTGCCTTCCAAAAGATGACTTTGAATATGAAGGAATCCCAACATTCGCACCAGAACATTTTGCAAGAGTCATCCAGTTAGATTCTATGAAGCGTAAGCAGTTTGTGAAAGGTGTAGAACAGATCGCACAGGAAGGTGCTATCCAGATCTTCCAGGAACATGAAGCAGGATTTGCAGAGATCATTGTCGGAGTTGTAGGAACACTTCAGTTTGATGTCTTAAAATACCGTCTGGAAAATGAATACAACTGCGAGATCCGTTTAGAACCATTGCCATATCAGGCAATCCGCTGGATCAAAGACCGCAACACGGATATGAACAAATTACGTGGTGTATCTGAAGTTAAGAAAGTCAAAGATATGCGAGGAAATCCACTGTTGTTATTTAAGAATGAATGGGGAATCCAGTTTGTACTTGATCGTAATGAGGGATTAGAATTAGTTGAGTTCAGCAAAGAATAGTATAAATTGTATTTCTTTTTGATAAGAAAAATTATTGTAACTTGAGAATAAAGATGGTATATTATATTAGTATATTTCTTAAGTTATCAAAAATAATATAAATATCAGACTTAGAAAAGAGATTGTTATGGCGTTGATAGATATTCATACACATATATTATATGGAGTTGATGATGGAGCAAAGGACATCAATGATTCAATGGGACTGCTAGATGAAGAACGAGAACAAGGCGTGGATCAGGTAATACTAACTCCGCATTATGGTCCGAAGTTTGGACATCCGGATACAGAAGTACTGAGAGAGAAGTTTGAGGCGATCAGAGAGAAGGCACACAAGTATTATCCAGAGATTCAGTTATACCTTGGGAGCGAATTATATTATCAGCAAGGGACAGTTTCAGATCTGAAACAAGGGAAAGCATTGACGATGAATGGGACCCGTTATGTTTTAGTGGAGTTTGCAACATCAGATGCCTATTCGCATATATATCGCGCGGTTCAGGATTTTGTATATGCAGGATATATTCCGATTCTTGCGCATGTAGAGAGATACAAAGCAGTTTTTGGACATGTAGACAAGATTGTCGAATTGGTCGAAACAGGTGCATATATTCAGATAAATGCGGAAAGCCTGATCGGAGGAATTTTTGATAAACGAGCATCTTTTTGTAAGAAGCTTATGAAAGAAGGACTGGTTCATTTTCTTGGAACGGATTGTCACGATTTCCGGACAAGAAGACCAAATATGAAACCGGCAGCAGAAGTTGTACGGAAGAAGCATGCGGACCAGATCCTTTATGAGAATCCAAGGAAGATGCTTGAGGGGAAAAGTATTTAATTAAAGAAGGGATAAAAACATCTATGTACGAATTAGAGAATGATGATGAGATCGAGATTGATTTAAGGGAATTGTTTTTGGCATTGAAGAAGAAGATCGTTTGGATTTTGTTGACAGCAATCGTCTTTGCAGGTGCATCAGGATTGATCACGAAGTTTGCGATGACACCGATCTATTCTTCTACAGCACAGCTTTATGTTGTATCCAAAGGTGGACTTTCACAGCTTACAGATCTTACAATGGGGAGTCAGTTAACACAGGATTATATGGTAATTGTTAAGACAAGACCAGTCCTTGAACAGGTGATCGCAGATCTGAAGCTTGATATGGATTATAAAGAATTAGAGAAGAAGATCACGGTAGAGAATCCATCTGATACACGTATCATGCAGATCACGATAACAGATAAGGATGCAGCACTTGCACAGAGCATCACACAGGATCTTGCAGAAGTAACAGCGAAGACAGTTGCAGAGAAGATGGATGTGAAATCACCAACGATCATCGAAAAGGCATATAAGGCAGATAAACCAGACAGCCCAAGTCTTAAGAAGAACGTATTGATCGGAGCAGTTCTTGGATTTATATTGATGGCAGCAGCCATTGTGATCCAGTATCTGATGAACGATACGATCCTGAAAGAAGAAGATATTGAGAAATATCTTGGAATTAATACTTTAGCGCAATTACCTTTGGTAAAGGGAACTACAAAGCGAACAAAGAAAGTAAAGAGGGCGAGGGAATAAGATGAAGAAATTAGTAATGGATCTTCCAGAGATCAATGATTATCGTATGGTAGAAGGACTAAACCAGCTAAAGACGAACTTAGCCTTCTGCGGAAAAGATATTAAAGTGATCACAATGACAAGCAGTGTTCCGAATGAAGGAAAGAGTTCTGTTTCTCTGAGTCTTTCAAGAACACTTGCAGAAAGTGGAAAGAAGATACTGATGGTGGATGCTGACTTAAGAAAATCAGTAATGGCAGCCAGATATCATATACAGGGAATTGATAAAGGATTAAGCCATTATCTGACAGGACAGGCAGAAGTGGAAGATATCATCTATGAGACAGAAGTTGAGGGACTTTATATTACAGTAGCTGGTCCGCTGTCACCAGATCCAACAAGCATCTTGGATTCTGAGCAGTTTGAACAATTCATTGAGAATGTTAGGGATATGTTTGATTATGTGATCATTGATGCACCACCGCTAGGTGTTGTCATTGATGCTGTGATCATCGGTAAATATACAGATGGAGCAGTCATCGTGATCGAGCAGGGAGTGATCAAACGTAAGATCGTTCAAGATGTCATCAAGCAGTTGAAGAGGGGCGAGGTTCGTATCCTTGGGGCTGTATTAAATAAAGTTGATGAGCGTATCGGTGCTTATGGTAATTATGAGTATAAATATTCATATTCATATTACGGTGAGTCAGATACGGAAAAAAATCACCCAAATACTTAATAAGGAGGAATGTAAGTATGAGTAACAAAATCATCAAGAAAGCAGCAGCTTGTGGATTATCCGCAGTTATGGCTTTCGGACTTGTCGCAGTAACAGAAGCACCAAAAACAGCTAATGTTAGTGCAGCAACAAAAAAGGTAAAGAAATTATCTTTTAAGAAGAAAGGGTATGTGATCAGTGCACCAGGACACTGGATGAATGCAAAGACACGCCTGAAATTCTCACCAAAAAGTGCTAAAACTTATAAGTTAAAGTACAAAACAAGCAACAAAAAGATTGCTACTATTTCTAAGAACGGTATCATCCGTGCAAAGAAAAAAGGTACAGTAACAATCACAGCAATTGCTAAAAACAACAAAAAAGCAAAGGCTACAACAAAGGTTACAGTTGGTAAAGTTGTTAAAACTTTAAAATTCAAAGAGGGAACAAAGAAAACAGTAACAGCTGGAAAGAAATTCACTCTTCACCCAACTTACTCACCAAAGAAAGCTTCTACAAAAGCTGTAACATTCAAATCTAGCAACAAGAAAGTAGCTACAGTAACTTCTAAAGGTAAAGTAACTGCAAAGAAAGCTGGTAAAGTAACAATTACAGCAACATGTAAAGATGCAAAAGGTAAGAAAGCTAAATTTACAGTAACAGTAAAAGCAGCTCCAGCACCTGCAAAAGTTGTAACACCTGAAACTGTAAAACCAGTTGTAAAAGATAACACAGCTGAATATACAGGATTAGTTGCTAATGCTGACAAATACGTTCTAACTCGTGGAAAACAGACAGTTGAGATTTCTGCAGCACAGGTTAAAGAAGCATTAGGATATATTGCTGATCCAGCAGCTGGATTCAAAGCATGGGAAAGCAAAGAAAACTTTACATTAGGTGTATTAACAGCTACTGGTAAAGGTGCTACAAAGACAGCTACGATCAAAGGTACATCTAACTATGATGGAAAATACACAGCAACAGTTACAAAAGTATCTGATACAGAATACGCTGTTGTAGCATCAAAACTTGATAAAAATGGTAATAAAGTGAAAGACCACAACATCAAAGTTACAGTAGCAAAAGACGGTACAGTAACAGCTACAAGTGCTAAATACGTTGTAACAAGCGATAAAAACGCTACAAACATCGTAGTAAAAGATGCAGCTGGAAAAGTTATTGCTTCAGCAACAGCAAAAGATGGTAAATACACAGTAAAATTACCAGCAGATAAAGCAAAAGATTTAACAATTACACAGTATGTAGCAAAATAATCAATTGCTGAGTGATAAAGGAATCTTGGAGGAGTTTTCCTCCAGGATTCTTTTTCTATAAAAGAATTTTCTATTTAAGAAGGATCAGGAACATGAAGAAAAAGATAATGACAATGCTGATGTTGCTTGCAGTTTCCTGCATGATCATGCCAACAAATGCGAAAGCTGCCAAAAAAGCATATATCAAAACAGCAACAGGAAGCAAGGCAACGGTTTTTGTTGGAAAAACTTTAAAATTAAATGCAAAAACAGTTGGGAAAAAGAAAAAGATCACATATAAGACATCCAAAAAATCTGTAGCGACAGTAAATAAAAAGGGTGTGATCAAAGGAAAGAAATACGGAACTGCTAAGATCACAATGAAAGCTTCTGGAGTGAAAACAAAGAAGATCACTGTATATGTAAGAAAAGCAGCGACAGGGATCAAACTTTCATCTGCACAGACGATCAATTTCTACAAGACAGGAAACACTGCCCAGATCAAAGCAACAGCTTTACCTGGAGGAAAACAGATGGCATCAAAAACTCTGACTTATAAGAGCAGTAATCCACAGGTAGCAGTGGTTAACAGCAAAGGAAAAGTGACAGCTAAAAAAGGCGGATACAGCAGAATTCAGATTTCTACCACTGCAAGATCAGGAAAGATCTGCACAAAAGATGTTGATGTTTTTGTATATGATGGATTTGATGATGTATGCAGTGAAACATCTGGAAGCAAGACAACATTTACATTTAATCCAAACTGGAGATCTGTCACAATCTATTTTACAAGTCAAACAGGAAAACAATATTCTTATAAAGTGGATAGCATCAAAACAGAATTTAATATGCTGGCGAATGTCAAAGGATTTGCAGACGAACGCAATGGAGTAGCAGTGAGCAAAGACAATGCGAGAAAGGCGAACATCATTAATTTCAAGATCATTGAAACTGGCGAAGATTATGATGTATTAGCGGATGCCCAGAGATATCAGCTGACATTTTATAAAGCGTTGAATAACAAAGTGACATTCAATGTAGAAAAATAAAAAGATAAGAAAAATACTTGACAATAAAAATGAAAGCATGATATAATGTCAAAAGTTGTGAAGAACAACAGAAACAACAAAGAAGAGTATCCACTCTCACCTTAGCACATATGATAGATTAGGAAGTGACTTGGGTTAATATTTAAGAATATGATATTTCGTGATCATGCTTGAATTTTATGTGGATAGTCTTATAACTATCCACTTTTTTAATTATCATGGAGGTGTAATTATTAGCGATTTAATGATTAACGGACAGATCAGAGATAAAGAAGTACGTCTGATCGCGAATGATGGCGAGCAGCTTGGAGTTATGTCCGCAAGGGAAGCACAGAAGTTAGCAGATGAAGCAGGATTAGATCTTGTCAAGATCTCACCAAAGGCAAAACCACCGGTTTGTAAAATTATCGATTACGGTAAGTACAAATACGAGCAGACAAGAAAAGAAAAGCTGGCAAAGAAGAAACAGAAAGTCATCGATGTGAAAGAAGTCCGCATGTCACCAAACATTGACACAAACGACTTAAACACAAAGATTAATCATGCAAAGAAATTCCTTGCAAAAGGTGCGAGAGTGAAAGTCACACTTCGATTCAGAGGAAGAGAACTTGCTCATGTGAATGCAAGCAAGTATATCTTAGATGATTTTGCGAAAGCATTAGAAGATGTAGCCACCATCGATAAGAAACCAAAGTTTGAAGGAAGAAGCATGACAATGTTTTTAGCTCCAAAGAACAACTAGGAGTTTAAGATATTCAAATATGAGTAGATACAAGCAGGATTAAGGAGGAAATAACCATGCCAAAAATGAAGACATGTAGAGCAGCTGCAAAAAGATTTAAAAAGACAGGAACAGGAAAATTAAAAAGAAATAAGGCATACAAAAGCCATATCTTAACAAAGAAATCTCCTAAGAGAAAGAGAAATTTAAGAAAAGCTGCAATGACAGATGCAACAAATGAAAAGAACATGAAGAAGATTTTACCATATCTGTAAGATGGATCGTTAAGGAGGAAATGTAAGCAATGGCAAGAATCAAAGGCGGAATGAACGCAAAGAAAAAACACAATAGAGTATTAAAACTGGCTAAAGGATATAGAGGAGCTAGATCTAAACAGTATAGAGTAGCAAAACAGTCTGTTATGAGAGCTTTAACAAGTTCTTACGCAGGAAGAAAACAGAGAAAACGTCAGTTCAGACAGTTATGGATCGCACGTATCAACGCTGCTACAAGAATGAACGGACTTTCTTACAGCAAATTCATGCACGGATTAAAATTAGCTGGTGTTGACATCAACAGAAAAATGTTATCTGAGATGGCGATCAGCGAACCAGAAGCATTCAAAGCTTTAGTTGACGTAGCAAAAGAAAAATTAGCTTAATCAATAGAATTAACATTGTAAAAACATCTTGACTTTAAAGCGGTGGTTATCAGTCTCAATGGACAGATGGCCATCGTATTTTTTACATATGGCAGTGACTGATTTAAGACCTGTACCGACGCAGTTTTTGCGGCGAGAGGATAAGAAGAAGCCACTGTCTGTTTTTTTGATCTCATGCTCATAAGGGTTCTCGATGAGCAGAACAAAAGCACCAGGAGATGTCTGTCTGGCTTTGAGATGGATGAATTTCTCATACTTCTGTAATGTCTTACATTCAAGGTAAGCATTTTCTAAAAGATTTCCAAGAACAATACAAAAATCAACGGAAGAGATTGGAGAGAGCGTTGGAAAATCAACGGCAAATTTTGTTTTGATCTTATCTTGTGCACATAAAAGATCATAATGCGATAAAATGGCATTTACAGCGGGCTGACGGCAGTAGATCTTAGTCTGTAAAGAAATAGATGATTCATATTGGGACAGATACTCCTTTAATTCTTCATAATTTCCTTGATTTAACAATCCAGAGATAACAGTGATCTGATGACGAAAATCATGGCGGATTTCTCTTGTCTCCTGTACATGTTGGGAAAGCTGGGAGTATTCTTTTGCCTGAATCTCCAGAATCTTTTGTTCTTCCAATATGTACTGATTTTCTACATAACTGTGGATGATAGTATAAAATAAGACATATAAAAGAAATACAAAGACCAGTAAAGTGAGCATCATGGAAAAGTAAACATGTAGATCATGATAGGTATAAATATCATAATAATTGTGTGGAATATAGGTAAAAACGAGAAAAGTAAAACAGCATGGGAAAATACACGCAATCCGCCAGACAAAGGCATTGTGGAAATTCGTAACCATCCAGCCGAGATATTTTCTGGCAGGTTTATATAAGATGATATCGGCGAAAACCAGAAAAATCAGTTGTGCGATCATGGATTCTGGATAAAATTCTGTACTTTGTCCATGTGGATGAAAGATGACACCGAATGTATGATAGATAACATAAGAAAGAGAACCAAGACAACATGCAGTCAGCATAACAAAGAGAGATGCAGGAAGCAGCAGGTTCGTTTCTTTTTGAAATAGATAAAAGAACACAGGCACAGCAAGGAATATAAGGATATTGCCCAGATCCTGTTGAAAGATCATATACGGAATGATCAACAGAGCAAAATAGCATACAAAAACAAGGCTGATCTTGGTCAGCAGATGGCGGATCGGAGTCTTTAGATGATCGATCACTGGAAACAGACAAAAAACTGCCAGTGGAATGATGATTGTAAATGTACATAAATATGTAAAAATATCATAAAAAGTCATAAAAGATCATGCCTCCTCAAGTTTCAAAAACTGGTATTTGATATATTGCTCTCGGATTTGTTTGCGTCCTTTCGTTTTGATTGGAAAACACTTTGGATCTGTCATTTCAAAGTAATCGGATTCCATCGTCTTAATATAGTCCATATTCAACATGATTCCACGGTTGCACTGAAGAAATCTTGAATCATCCAGATGATCTGTGACAGAATAAAAAGGAAGCCGGAAAGCATGTGTTCCGTTCGTTGTATGAATGATCACCTCATGATTATTTGAGTAAATATATTGAATCTTTGACAATGGAAAATGAACATCAAAAGAACGATATTCAAAAGATAATTCAGCTTCCTGCTCAGGAAGAAGTGCTAAAGCATCATCAAGTACATGAAAGATCTGTGTGGATTCAAAAGGCTTTAAAATATAATCAAAAAAATGAAAAGGGGCAGCTTCAAAAATGTGTTCTTTACTTGTTGTTAAGAATACGATCATCACTTTGGAATCCATCTGACGGATCTTGCGTACAATATTGATCCCGTTCAGTTCATTTAGATAAATATCCATAAAGATCAGATCAAAATCTCCAGGGACATAGGTATTCAAAAAAGAATTACCATCACTATAAGAAGAAATATCAAGGGAGATGTTTCTTTCATGTTCATAAGTACGAAGAGTGTTGAAAATGAGCTCCTGTTCTAATTTATTATCATCAACGATTGCTAACTTCATATTAGTACTCCTTGTTGTAGGGAAATTGGGGTTTCTTTAAGTATAACTTGCAAATGAATGGAAAGCAAGAAATGGGAACTATAATTTTTGTAAACAATAGGATGTGTGTGGAATGCATTTCATTTTGTACAAAAATGTGTCATAATGTAAGAAAAAGAACTGGCAGGAAGGAGATCGATAATATGAATAAAATATATGATAAAGTAAAGGGATGTTATAAACAAGTAAATGAAATGACAGAGTTTAAACCACAGATCGCATTGGTCTTAGGTTCCGGTCTTGGAGATTATGCGGAGAAGATCAAGATTGAGACTGTGATCGATTACCATGAGATCAAAGGATTTCCAGTTTCTACAGTACAGGGACATAAAGGAAGATTTGTACTTGGTTACGTAGAAGATATTCCAGTAATGATCATGGAAGGACGAGTTCACTATTATGAAGGATATTCCATGAGTGATGTTGTACTGCCGATTCGACTGATGAAGATGATGGGAGCAGAGATCTTGTTTTTGACAAATGCATCCGGTGGGATTCATCGTGGATTTGAAGCGGGTGACTTTATGATGATCACGGATCAGATCGCAAGTTTTGTACCATCTCCATTAATTGGGCCGAATATCGAAGAATTTGGAGAAAGATTTCCGGATATGAGCCATATTTATGATGAAGAATTACAAGAAGTGATCAGAAAAAGTGCGGATCATCTGCAGATCGATCTTAAAGAAGGAACTTATATCCAGCTTCCAGGTCCTAATTTTGAATCCCCGGCAGAAATCAGGATGTGTAAAGCCATCGGTGCAGATGCGGTTGGAATGAGTACTGCCTGTGAGGCGATCGCGGCAAATCATATGGGAATGAAGATCTGTGGAATTTCGTGTATTGCGAATCCTGCTGCCGGAATCAGTAAGAAACCACTGACACACGAAGAAGTTCAGCAAAGTGCAGATCTTGCAGCTCCAAAATTCCAGAAACTAGTAACAGAATGCATCTGTAGAATGGGGAAGAGTCTGAAGAAATAAGAGGTGATCAAATGATAAGAATCTACCATGCAAGAATTTTAACCATGCAGGAAGATCAAGAGATCTTTGATGGAGAGATTTGGATCTTAGATCATAAAATACAGTATGTCGGACCGGAGAATAAAGAAGAAGCGGCAAAGATCGCATGGGAGAGACAGATTGATGCAAAAGGCAATCTGATCATGCCTGGATTTAAGAATGCCCATACACATTCCGCGATGACATTTTTAAGATCTCATGCAGATGATATGCCGCTGCTTTCTTGGTTAAATGATCAGGTGTTCCCATATGAAGCCAAGTTAACACCGGATGATATCTATCATTTATCCAAACTTGCCATCATGGAATATTTAACAAGCGGGATCACCGCCAATGCGGATATGTATCTGACACCAGATACGATGATCCAGGCATCTGAGGATTGTGGTTTTCGGACGACTGTTATTGGAGCAGTGAATGATTTTACCCAGTCTGTGAAAGAAGTAGAGAATTGGTACGAGAAGTACCATAAAGAAGATGGACTTACCAGTTATGAACTGGGGTTCCATGCAGAATATACAACCAAGAGAGAAATCTTAGAAGGCATCTCAGAGCTTTCTAAGAAGTACCATGCACCTATCTATACCCACAACTCAGAAAGTGCCTCAGAAGTGGCACAGTGCGTCGAGAGAACAGGTATGACACCAACGGTATATATGGAACAGCTAGGGCTATTTGAATATGGAGGAGGGTTGTACCACTGTGTTCATATGAGCGAAGAAGATCTTGATGTTGTAAAGAGACATCAGATTTCTGTGATCACCAACCCAGCCTCGAATCTAAAATTAGCAAGCGGGATCGCTCCGATCGAGGAGATGTTAAAACGAAATATTGATCTGGCGATCGGAACGGATGGACCTGCAAGCAATAACTGTCTTGATATGTTTCGCGAGATGTTTCTTGTCACAGCACTTGCCAAATACCGGGAAAATGATGCGAGTGCAGTTGATGCAGCAGAGGTATTAAAGATGGCAACAACAGGCGGTGCAAAAGCAATGAATCTTTCAGACTGTGATGTGTTAGTCAAAGGAAAGCAGGCAGATCTTATAATGATCGACCTGCATCAGCCAAATATGCAGCCAATCCACAATATCAGAAAGAATCTGGTATACAGTGGAAGTAAGCAGAATGTCAAGATGACAATGGTCGCAGGAAAGATTCTGTATGAAGATGGCGAATTCTTTATTGGAACAGATGCGGCTCACATTTATGAAAAAGCGAATGAGATCACGCAGAGGATCATGAGCGAGATCTGAATTTAATCAATACAATCTTCTGCATGCTTTAGTGCAGAAGCATAGTGTTAAGAAATAAAAAGATGAAATGTTTTCAATAATATACAAGCAAATCATCATATCAAAAAAAGGAAGCCTGAATCTCAGGCTTCCTTTTTCAATGGAAATGGGTGATATTTCTTTTCCCATTTTTTCAAAAGATGTTTGATCTTATATTTTCTATAAGTTTGTATGATCACAAAAACAGATAGAACAAAAAGAACAGGTGCTAAAATAAATTTCATGAATAGATGCATAAAAACCTCCTATTATAAATGATAACAATAAATTAGTTGGTTTTATCATAACAGAAATAAGTCTGGCGGTCCATTACAATAGAAACTATTGCCACAGGCGGTTATTTGAAAAAATGATTCATAATAAAATCAGAGTATATAAGGAGTGTGGAGAGCTATGAAGCCCATTAATTATAAAGCTCTGGGAGCGAAAATTAAAGAATATCGTAAAAAAGAAAATATAACACAGGAACAACTTGCCGAGATGGCAGATATTTCATTAAGTCATATGTCAAATGTGGAGACGGCTTCAGTAAGCGTTTCGCTGCCAGCACTTAAGCTGATCGCAGATGCACTAGGTGTTACCATAGATGAACTGTTGGTGGACAGTTACAGCAAGAAACAGAAAAAATATTTTTACAGCAAGAAGATGGATCTGATCATGGAACAATGTGAGACGGTAGAGCAGGAGATCATTGTGAATACTGTATCAACCTTAGCAGATAATTTATTAAAGAGTCGAAAGAAAAAAGGAGTCTGAGGACTCCTTTTTGTGGTTATTGTATGAAATAAAAAAACCGAAGTCACAAACTTCGGTATGCCGATGGCGAGATTCGAACTCGCACGAACGTAAGCTCACTGCGACCTGAACACAGCGCGTCTGCCAATTCCGCCACATCGGCTTAAGTGCAGTTGAGGGGACTTGAACCCCTACCCAGTTAACCCGGACTAGATCCTTAGTCTAGCGCGTATGCCAATTCCGCCACAACTGCGCAACACCGTTATGATATCACTATATGGAACTTGTGTCAATAAAAAAACGAAAAAAAGTTCAAAAAAATTAAATTAAGTATCAAAATATGGATTTTACAGCATATTTTCGGTATAATCTGCAACAGAATGACACACAAAAAAGAAGAAAAATTTTTAATCGGAGGGAAAATTATGCTGATCGGTTCTCATGTAGGGATGAAAGGAAAGGACATGTTTCTAGGATCTGTCAAAGAAGCATTATCTTATGGAGCGAATACCTTTATGGTGTACACTGGCGCACCACAGAATACAAGAAGAAAAAAGATTGAGGAATTAAGAATTGAAGATGGAACGAAATTAATGAAAGAACATGGAATGGAAACGTTTGTTGTTCATGCACCATATATCATCAATCTTGCGAATACGACGAAACCTGAGACATTTGAGTTAGCAGTGGAATTCTTAGAAGTTGAAGTAGAACGTACCAAAGCTATGGGAAGTCATACGTTGGTCCTGCATCCAGGTTCTCATGTTGGAGCTGGTGTTGACAAAGGAATCGATCGTATCATCGAAGGATTAAATCAGGTCATGTATCAGGATATGCCGGTTCATATCGCACTGGAGACAATGGCAGGAAAAGGAAGTGAGATCGGGCGTGAGTTTGAAGAACTAAAAAGAATCTATGATGGTGTAAAATATCCAGAGAAATTAAGAGTCTGCTTCGATACTTGTCATGTGAGCGACAGCGGCTTAGATCTGTCTGGAGAAGGATTTGAAAATGTCATTGACCAGTTTGATAAGACGATCGGCAAAGACCAGATCGCAGTCTTTCATATCAATGACAGTAAGAATGTGATCGGTGCAGGAAAAGACCGTCATGAAAATCTTGGATTTGGAACGATCGGATTTGAGACGTTAAACCACATCGTACATCACAAAGACTTTGAACAGGTACCTAAGATTTTAGAAACACCATACATTAAAGCGGAAGACAGCAAGAAATCCTATCCGCCATACAAATATGAGATTGAGATGTTAAAACAGGAACAGTTTGATCCGCAGATGAAGGAAAAGATTTTGGAGGATAACCAGAAATGAAAGTAACATTTATTGAACATAGTAGTTTTATGGTTGAGATGGAACAAAATGTTCTGCTGTTTGATTACTATCAGGGAGAAATTCCGTCATTTGACGGCAGTAAGACTCTCTATGTCTTTGCATCACACAGTCATGCCGATCATTATGATCCAGCAATCTGGAAACTAAAAGAACAGTATAAAGATATTCATTATATTCTTTCTGATGATATCAAAGATAACGAAGGTGCAGTCGTTATGAAAGCACATGAAAAAAAGGAAGTTGCCGGAATCAAAATAGAAACTTTAAGATCAAACGACATGGGAGTAGCATTTCTTGTGAAAGTGGAAGGAAAGACAATCTACCATGCAGGTGATCTTAACTGGTGGCATTGGAATGGAGAATCAGAGGAAGATAATGAATATTACAAGAAGACCTTTCAGGATGAGATGAAATATCTGGAAGGAAAGAAGATCGATCTTGCATTTATGCTCCTTGATCCAAGACAGGAAGATAAGTATTGCTGGGGAATGAATTATTTCTTAGAACATACGGACAGTAAAGTTGTATTCCCAATGCATTGCTTTGAGCATTACAACATCAACCATCATTATTTAAACTGTGAAGATGGGCGCAGATGGAAGGATATCGTCAGAGATATCACAGGTGCAGGTCAGGTATTTGAAATCTGATTCCACTGACTGATCAGCCGTTCTAACGAATAAGAAGCATTCGCAGGGCTTGTGGAAGGCAGTTTCACAGCTTCAAATCCAGTCACTTTTTCACAATATTTATGATAAAGTTTATAAGCAGTCCCACCGTTGGTATAAATCTGGCGAATTGGGGCTGTTTTTAAAATGAATGAAAAATCATTTGGCACTGCATTTTTAATACTGCTGTCGCTGGAACCTTCAATATCGCAAGAAGCGATCACATCCCAGATGGCAATGTTGTGTCTTAATAAAAACTCTTTTTTCTCCTCGATCGTTTCAGGCAGAGTATCCTCAAAGACTGCAGCAAGAACCCTCCAGAAACGGTTTTGCTTATGATGATAAAAAAACTGTCCCTCTCTGGACTTTACAGAAGGAAAAGAACCAAGGATTAGGATCTTTGATCGGTCATCATATACGGGAGGGATTTCATGAATCACATGAGTCATTTCAAAATTTCCTTTCTTATCGTATTTTTCTACAAATTTCAACTTCTATTTTATCAGATGATGCAGACAGAAGAAAGTTTTCGTCAGAAACTGTAAAAACTTGCAGGGCGTTACCGCCATGGTATGACAAAATATTTTTTAGAGATTTTCTATAATTGCATTATGTATTTCATCGAAATGTTTTTGGAACAATGGATCATGATCGCGTTCCAGCTAAAATTACTGGAATGGATCATACATAAAAAGATGAAATTTTATAAAATATTTGCCGCATCCATCTTTGGAAGTTTTTCAGGATGTCTTATACTTCAGCTTTATGACGAAGATCATGGACTGAAATTGGGATTGATGATCATTTCCATTGTTATGACGGTAAAGATATCTTGTGCATTTCCAATGAAAAAAGCATGGAAATACAGCGTGTATCTTCTGGTGTTGAGTTTATTTACTGGTGGAATCTTTACAATGATAAAAAGCCAGATCATTCTGCCGTGGCTGATCCTTGCGACAGCCAGCTGCATGCTTGTAAGGTATTTGTATGTATCAGCCGTAAAAGATATGAATCACGACAAAGAATCTTTTTATCAAGTGGAATTTACGATTCTGCATAAGAAATTAGAGGTTTGTGCATTCTTGGATACAGGAAATTTCTTATATGAACCAGTCAGTCAAATGCCAGTATGTATTCTGGAAGAAGAAACATTTTTGAAGTATTTTCATGAGCCGTTGTTCAAGATGATAGAAAAACAGGAAGCAGAGGGCATCCGCATGATCCCATATCAAAGTGTTGGAAGGGAACATGGGATGATGCCGGCAGTGATGGCAAATGATATGAAAATCACGAAAGAGGACCGGATAATAGAACACAAAAAGGCAGTGATCGCCATTTCCAAAGTATCCATTTCCAAATGGGGAGCTTACGAAATGTTACTACATCCGGATCTGATCAAAAATGGGAGGTAATGATTGTGTTAAAGTTGAGCTTGGTAAGTGGAAGAAGGACATTTTTTGGAAGAGGAAATGAGATTCATTATATTGGGGGAACGGAGATACTTCCGGCACCGCTTGATACAGCGGAGGAGCAGAAAATGATCCATATGTTAGGAACTGTCAATGAAGAAACGGCAAGAAGCATGCTGATCGAGAGAAATCTACGATTGGTTGTATACATAGCAAAGAAATTTGACAACACGGGAATCGGTGTGGAAGATCTGATTTCGATTGGTACGATCGGTCTGATCAAAGCAATCAATACATTTAACCCGGCAAAGAAGATCAAACTTGCGACTTATGCATCCAGATGTATCGAAAATGAAATTTTGATGTATTTAAGAAGAAATAACAAGACAAAGATGGAAGTATCCATCGATGAGCCATTAAATGTAGACTGGGATGGGAATGAATTATTATTATCCGATATCCTTGGAACCGATGAAGATATCATTTACAAGGACTTAGAACATGAAGTAGATAAGAAACTTCTGACAAGAGCCATGACGATCCTTACGGACCGCGAGAAAATGATCATTGAATTAAGGTTTGGGATCAATCAAAAAGAAGGAAAAGAAAAAACACAGAAAGAAGTCGCTGATATGCTTGGAATTTCACAATCTTACATATCAAGACTGGAGAAAAAGATCATCAAACGCCTGAAAAGAGAAATGATCAAGATGGGATGTGTATAAATTTACAGAAAAATTAAGAAAATGTTCACTTTCTGCTGAAAAAAATATGATATGATAAATGTGGAAGAAAAAAATAAGGAAACGATCATACTTAGGAGGCAGAAATGAAAATGAAGAGAAGTGAAAAACTAGGAATGCTTACCGGATTGGTTGTTGGGGTACTCTTATTGCTGATCAGCGTGTTTATGATATTTCAGACAACATGCAAAGTCTGGGGTGCAGAGAAACCAGCCAATGCAACACAGCAGGGAATTGATGTAAGTTCGCATCAAGGCAAGATCGATTGGGAACAGGTAAAGAACAGTGCTTTGGCAGATTATGCGATCATCCGATGTGGATATGGTATAAATCAAACAGATAAAGATGATAAGTATTGGGACTACAATTCCAGTGAATGTGAGAGACTGGGGATCCCTTATGGAACTTACCTGTATTCTGGAGCTGATACAACAGCGAAAGCAAAAAGCGAAGCAGAACATGTCGTCAGACTTTTACAGGGAAAGAATTTAACATATCCGATTTATTATGATATGGAAGCTGATATGTTAAATCAGTTAAGCAGCACACAGATCGGAAATATTGCAAAAACATTTTTGAATACGATGGAATCTTATGGATATAAAAATGTCGCAGTTTACAGTAACAAATACTTATTTGAAACGAAACTGACAGCATCTGTATTTTCTGATTACCCAAAATGGATCGCACAACATAGTAACAAATGTACATATCGGGGAAGTTATCATATGTGGCAGTATTCAACACAAGGTGTGATCCCTGGAATTTCAGAAAAAGTTGATTTAAATTATAAGATCGGAAACTGGACTTATGCAGGATACAGTTCAGCAAAGAAAACAGTTGTTGTTAAACCCAAGGCGACAACGATCAAGAGCTTAAAGAAGAGTGGAAAGAAAGCGGTCAAGATCACATATAAGAAGGTTTCAGGAGTCAGTGGATACCAGATCTATATGTCCACAAAGAAGAAATCAGGATATAAAAAGATCGCAACACTTTCCTCTAAGAAATCATCTTATACCAAAGGAAAACTAAAAAAAGGAAAGAAATATTATTTTAAGGTCCGCACAATGAAAAAAGTATCCGGCAAGTACAGATACAGCAGTTTTTCCAAAGTAAGATCGATCAAACGATAAAAAATATCAATGCGGCATCGAAAGCATGAGAATAAGCTTTCGGTGCCGTATTTTTATGCAAAAATCAAACCGACCCCCTTTTCAATCTGTTCCATTTGTAGTAGCATAAAGGATATCAATGAATAGAAAAAAGGAGATTTTGTTAAAGGTTTATGAATAATAAATATACGATCATCAAACAAGAATCTATTGAAGAATTAAATGGAACAGGATATATTTTAAAGCATAATAAGACGGGAGCCAGAGTGGTTGTGATCTCCAATGAAGATGATAACAAGGTATTCCAGATCGGATTCCGTACACCACCACAAGATGATACAGGAGTTCCTCATATCTTAGAGCATTCCGTACTTTGTGGCTCCAGAGAGTTCCCAATGAAGGATCCATTTGTGGAATTGGTCAAAGGATCACTGAATACATTTTTAAATGCAATGACTTACCCAGATAAGACTGTTTATCCGGTTGCAAGCCAGAATGATAAAGATTTCTTTAATCTGGTGCATGTTTATCTGGATGCTGTATTTTATCCAAATATCTATAAGAAGCCAGAGATCTTAAAGCAGGAAGGATGGCATTATGACCTGTTAAGCGAAGATGCTCCTCTGACATATAACGGAGTTGTGTTTAACGAGATGAAAGGAGTCTTCTCATCTCCAGACCAGCAGCTTGCACGTATCATTCAGAAGTCTTTATTGGAAGACACACCATATGGGTTTGAATCAGGCGGAGATCCAAAGGCGATCCCAGATTTAACTTATGAGATGTTCCTTGATTTCCACAAGACTTATTATCATCCATCCAACAGCTATATTTATCTGTATGGGGATATGGATGTTGATGAATACCTGACATTTATCGATGAACATTATTTAAAAGATTTCGATAAGAAACAGATCGATTCATCATGGGAGAAACAAGAACCATTTACAGAAGTAAAACGAGTGGAAGAATATTATCCAGTCGGGGAAAATGACTCCGAAGAAGAAAAGACTTATTTATCCTACAATGCAGTGATCGGAGACAGCTTGGATGCAAAACTTTACTTAGGATTTGAGATCTTAAACAGAGTATTATTCGATGCACCTGGAGCACCAGTGAAGAAAGCTTTGATGGATGCACAGATTGGAAAAGATATTCAAAGTTCTTATGATAATGGGATCATGCAGCCAGTATTTTCTGTGATCGCACAGGAAGCAAGGGATGATCAGGAAGATGAATTTGTTAAGATCTTAGAAAAGAACTTAGCCAAGATCGCAAAAGAAGGAATTCCAAGAAGAAATCTTTTAGCAGCATTTAATTACTATGAATTCAAATACAGAGAAGCAAACTTTGGACGTTTTCCAAAGGGATTGATGTATGGACTTCAGATGTACGACAGTTGGTTATATGACGATGAGAAACCATTTATCCATATCAAGACAAATGAGATCTTCAAACAGTTAAGAGAAGAGATCGAGAATGGCTATTTTGAGAATCTGATCAAAGAATATCTGATTGATAATAACCATAAAACGATCGTGGTGATGAAGCCAAAGAAAGGCTTACAGAAGATCAAAGATCAGGAAGAAGCGGATAAATTAAAGGCTTACAAAGATTCTTTATCCGAAGAAGAAGTAAAGAAATTAGTCGAAGAGACGAAACAGTTAAAAGCATCACAGGAAGAATCATCTACAAAAGAAGAATTAGAGAAGATTCCAGTGATCGACATTGAAGATATCAGAAAAGATGTCAAACCATTATCCAATGTGGAATCTGAACTTGGTGGTGTGAAAGTATTATGGCATCAGTATTTTACAAACAAGATCGCTTACGTCAAGCTCGCATTTGATATGAGTCATGTGCCAATGGATCTCGTGCCATATGCATCATTTTTAGCAGAGATCTTAACGATCGTTGATACAACACACTATAGTTATCAGGAATTAGGAAACGAGATCAGCATTGAGACAGGTGGCATCAGCGCAACAATGGATGTTATGCCAACGGATGTGCATGAATTTCTTCCAATGTTTATCTTAAAGACAAAATGCTTCTATTCTAATATCGAAAAAGCATTTGATTTATTAAAAGAAGTGGCATTTGAAAGCAAATTAGATAATAAGAAACGACTAAAAGAGATCATCGGACAGATTTATACAAACCTTAAGATCACATTGACAGAGACAGGACACAAGAGTGCGGCAAACCGTGCAATGTCTTATTTCTCAGAATATGCAGCATACCGTGAAGCAATTCAGGGGATCACGATGTATGAGACTGTGAAGAAATGGTATGAAGATTTCGATGAAGAATATGACAATATCGTCAATGGTTTAAAAGAAGCTGCAAAAATGATCTTTGAAAAACAAAATATGACGATCAGTTATACAGGAAAAGAAGAAGCACCTGAGTTCATGAAGGCAGAAGTGGAAAGCTTTATCGAAGGATTATATGAAGACCAGAAACAAGGTGAGAAAGTCAAAGTTACATGCACAAAGAGCAATGAAGGATTTGCAACTGCAGGTGGTGTTCAGTATGTGGCATGCGCTGGAAACTTTAAGGATGCAGGACTTGAGTATACAGGAGCGTTAAAAGTGCTTCAGATGATCTTCTCCTATGAATATCTGTGGATTCAGATCCGTGTCAAAGGTGGTGCGTATGGATGCATGTGCAGTTTCTCAGATCAGGGAGATTCTATGTTTGTGACATACCGTGATCCAAACCTTTCTGAATCTTATAAAGTATACGACGAGGCAGCAGATTATGTGGCAGATTTTGATGCAGATGATCGTGATATGAAGAAATATATCATTGGAACGATCGGAAGTATGGATATGCCAATGGAAGCTGTTGATATGGGGGCAAGAAGTTTTCATGCATATTTCTTAGGCAAGACAGAAGCTGATCTTCAGAAGGTCAGAGATCAGGTATTATCCTGTACACAGGAAGATATCAGAGCGTTAGCACCGATCGTTAAAGCAGTAGTAGAAGCAGGAAACCGCTGCTGTATTGGAAATGAAGAGAAGATCGATCAGAATAAAGAATATTTTGATGAAGTAAAACATGTACTATAGAGAAAACAGGGAAAGGACAATTTATGGCAAATGAATTTAAATCCGGTTTTGTAACATTTATCGGACGACCAAACGTTGGAAAGTCAACATTAATGAACCGTCTGATCGGACAGAAGATCGCGATTACATCAAGCAAACCGCAGACAACAAGAAATCGTATCCAGACAGTGTACACCGATGAAAGAGGGCAGATCATCTTCCTTGATACACCAGGGATCAACAAGGCGAAAAATAAACTTGGAAACTATATGTTACAGGTTGCAGAACGCACATTAAATGAAGTCGATGTCGTACTTTGGTTAGTAGAACCAAGTACGTTCATCGGTGGTGGTGAAAAATATATCATTGAACAGTTATCTAAGATCAAAACACCGATCATTTTAGTCATCAACAAGATTGATACAGTAGAAGAAAAAGACATCTTAGAAGCAATCGATACATACAAAGATGTATGTGAATTTGCAGAGATCATCCCGGTATCTGCATTGAAAGGCAAGAATACGGATGATGTCATCGACAGTATTTACAAATATTTAGATGAAGGTCCAATGTACTTTGATGAAGATACGATCACAGATCAGCCAGAGAGACAGATCTGTGCGGAATTGATCCGTGAGAAAGCTCTTCGTCTGTTAAGTCAGGAGATCCCGCATGGGATCGCTGTTGTCATTGATGCGATGAAAATCAGACGTCATGGACATATCGTGGATATCGATGCAACGATCGTATGCGAGAGAGATTCTCATAAAGGGATCATTATCGGAAAACAGGGATCTATGCTTAAGAAGATCGGTACACAGGCAAGGATCGAGATGGAAAATCTTCTGGATATGAAAGTAAATCTTCAGTTATGGGTTAAAGTCAAGAAAGACTGGAGAGACAGCGATATGCTGCTTAAGAACTATGGATATGATAAGAAAGAAGTATAAAGATGTCACAAGAGATCAAAGTGACGGGAATGGTCTTACAGGCTGGCAATATTGGGGAGTATGATAAGCGGATCGTACTTCTTACAAAAGAACGTGGAAGGATCTCGGCATTTGCAAGAGGTGCTAAAAAAGCAACCAGCCAGTATGCGGCAGCCTGTCAGCCATTTACGTTTGGAGAGTTTTCTTTATATGAGGGAAAAAATTCTTTTAATCTGATGTGGGCAGGGGTTGAGAATTATTTTGATACTCTGAAAAAAGACCTGGATCTCATTTATTATGCGAGTTATTTTTGTGAACTTGCATCCTACCTGACAAGGGAGAATAACGATGAGTTAGAGATCTTAAAATTACTCTATCAGACACTGCGTGCATTAGAAAAAAAGACGATTGATATTGAATTGGTCCGCTGTATTTATGAGATTAAGATCCTTGCATTATATGGAATCGGAATCGAAGCATCCAGATGTGTAAAATGTGGGAGCAGGGAAGATCTGATCTGGTTTGATGCAAGAGAAAGCGGAGTGGTATGTAACAAATGTGAACATGGGAAAGTGAAAGTAAGTCCTGCAACATTATATACACTTCAGTACATTCTTTACAGTTCGATCGAGAAGCTTTATACCTTTAAAGTCAGTGCGGATGTTTTATGGGAATTAAAAAAGATCATTCGCGAATATATGCGTTATCATGTGAATCATGAATTTAAATCTTTGTTATTTTTATAAGATCAGATTTTAACGAAAAAGAGTGAATAAAAAAAGAGCCGGTCATCCGGCTCTTTCAGACTGTAGACAAAGTCCCGGTATTTGCCGGGACTTTTACTATGAGCACTGTT
>ERZ780150.801-NODE-801-length-24634-cov-17.171610_pt1 | contig 24634 bp, 10 predicted proteins | sample MGYA00511019_ERZ780150 | MGnify/ENA primary metagenome ERZ780150 (study PRJEB29588, sample SAMEA2151633) | human gut metagenome | biome: human gut; feature: human-associated habitat; material: faeces | place: Denmark | collected 2008/2010 ...
TCTGCGATAAAAGCTATTTTGTGACGCCTGCGGCACAAAATGCTGTGTGAAAAATCAGCACATCAGTGTGATTTTTCACACTTATCTCCATTTCTGAGCAACTTGTTGCAAAGTGGCGATGAGAAATTCGCATAGGCGATTTCTTATCTGTCATTATAGATGTTTGCTTTCGCTCAGAAGCAAACATCTGTGCAAAAAAGCGCGAAGTCCATTTTTCATGACTTCACGCTTATCTGTTCTGTATGCTTTCACTGCGTGTCTACGCATTTTTAAATTCTAGCATATTCTGATATCAGTGTCAAAAATTACTTTTTCAGCTTAAACTGCTGTACAAGTTCGTTCAGTGAAATAGATTCTGCTGAAAGCTCTTCACTTGTTGCAGAAGATTCTTCCGCAATAGCGGCATTGCTCTGTACAACCTCTGAAATCTGGTTAACACCGGCTTCAGCCTGCTTCATCTGTTCTGTCTGTGTTTCTGAAAGCTCCTCTAGCTCTTTAGACTTTTCTGCGACTTCATTAATACCCTGAACCAGTTCAATAATCGTCTTAGAAGTCTTCTCTACGGCACGGTTACCATTTTCAATTTCCTGAATAGAATTCATAATGAGTTCTCTTGTATTCACTGCAGACTGAGCACTTTCGTCAGCAAGCTTGCCAATCTGTGTTGCAACAACAGCGAATCCGCGTCCGGCTTCTCCGGCCCTTGCGGCTTCAATAGAAGCATTTAATGCAAGCAGATTGGTCTGTTCAGCAATTTCTTCGATTTCACCGATAATGCTTTCAATCTTCTGAGACATTTCACTCATACGCTGCATAGCTTCCGTAACCGCCTGCATCTCCTGCTGGCTTCTGTCTGCTTCTTTTGCATATTTCACAGATAAATCATACGAAACGCTTGCACTGTCATGTGTATGTTCTACACCTTCTGTAATACTTGCAAAAGAGGCAAGTAATTCTTCAACTGCACCGGCCTGGTCTGTAGAACCTTCTGCAAGACTCTGTGACCCCTCTGCAAGGTTGCCTGCACCGATAGATACCTGAGCGGCAGCTTCTTCAATGTGGCGCATTGTATCGTTCATATCTTCGTTCATCTGATGGATTGCATCATTCATGGCTGCAAAATCACCCAGATACTTTTCAGGAATTGCAGACGAGCCTGTATAATCATTCTTTGCCATCAGTTCCATACGGTAATTAACATCCTCAATAACTGCTGACAGATTCTCTGCCATATCCTTTGCAACAGTAACCATATCAGATACTTCATCTTCTGATTCCATTACCGGAAATTCACTTGTCAAATCACCCTGTGCAAAGGCCTTAAAACGTTCTGCCAATGCATCGAGCGGATTTACAATATTTAACGCAAGCGCATCGCCCAGCTTTCTTGCGATTAAAATCGCCGCAATAATAATAAAAATAACTATTGCCAGTAAGACAAATGTTAATACCTTTAAAATATTTTCCAATTTGTTACCTTCGCTGGTATTCACGTCCAGCAGCTGTACCATATTCTCATAAATTGCTTCGTACTTCGGTGCCACTTCATCTTTTGCCAGTCGCTGTGCCTGATTTCTCTGATCGATATTCGTTACATCTTTACCCATCTGTACTACCTTATCAGCTGATGTAAAATAATCTTCCATACCGCTCATGATCTGATCATACAATTTACGTTCTTCAGCGGAAGCAACTGTTTCTTCTACTATAGCTGCATAATCCTTACATGCCTGCTTCTTTGTTTCATACGCTTCGTAGGTTTCCTGTACCAGTGTCTTATCCTGATAACCGATTGCCGCCCGCAGGTTACTTCTGGTGTCTGCAAATGTAATCATCATCTTACCGATATCACCCTGTGAAAAACCATAATTGGTTAATGCGTGATTGTACTGGACACCCATTACTAACATGGCAGCTCCTCCAAGAATACCAGAAAAACTTACCAATATTGCAACTATTAAAATTGCAGATGAAATACGCTGCCGCAGTCTTTTCCCATTCAATTTTTTGACCATTGCCTGAATCATATGTTGTTCCTCCTTACTGCTGTTTTCTCGTGTCGTCTATGTCACTTTTTTCATATCTAATTATTTTTATTATACCATTGTATCCAACCTGTTTCAATAAAATATTACATGGTTTTTTGTTAAGGTTTTTGTTAAATAGAAAAACCGGCAGAGATGCTACAATGCGCTGCACCTCTGCCGGTCTTTTTATAAATTCAATCTTAGTTTGTCAGATTTATGCTTTTACAGCATATCCATTGGTTACGGTATAATCCTGTCCGCCAAAGCTAATTGTACCTGAATAATCAAAAGCGATTGTTCCGTCTTTAAAGTACCAGTCGCCGTATTCATTACTGCCGACACCCGTAAATGTTAAATCAAGCAGACCATTGTTAAAATACCACCAGCCGTATTCATTTAATGCCATTCCAGTATAGCTTAAATCCAGAACACCATTGTTAAAGTACCACCAGCCATAGTCATTTAATGCCATTCCGGTATAGGTATTACTGATATAACCATCTGTAACATATACCCATGTATCGCCATTTAATATCATACCTGTAAAGCCTGCATTTAAAATACCGTCTGTAAACAGCCATGTACCATATTCATTTGTGGCAAATCCGTTATAGCCAAAATCAATCTGTCCATTGCTGAAATACCACCAGCCATATTCATTCACTGCCATTCCGGTATAGGTAAAGTCAACCTTACCATCCTTGAAATACCACCAGCCATAGTCATTTAATGCCATTCCGGTGTAATCTGTCAGCACCTGTCCGTTCTGAACATAAAGCCACTCGTTCTCCGGAATAATCATGCCCGTAAAACCGAAGTTTAACTGTCCGTCTGTGTAGAACCATGTTCCGTATTCATTGCTTGCAAGTCCGTAGAAGGTCAGGTCAAGCTGTCCGTTGTTGAAATACCACCAGCCGTATTCATTGCATGCCATACCGGTATAAGTAAAGTCTACATCACCATTCTTGATATACCACCAGCCGTATTCGTTTAATGCCATGCCGCAGTAATCCGTTGCAATTTCGTCATTTGCATAGTAATGCCAGTTGCCGTCTGCATCCTGACGCATTTCATATACAACCTTTTCTTCTTCAATAACGGTTGTCTTTGCCGGTTTTACGGATTTTGCTGCATCACTTGTTACATCCAATACCGCACCTGTGTTTCTTGAAGTATCCTTTAAGAGAAGCAGGTTGTGCATATTGATTGTACCGTTTTCATTTCTTGTCGGTTTTACAGACGTATCTACACTTTCAAACCAGTCTTCTGTAGCCTGTTCACCCTTATTATTATAAGAAGCGGAACCGTCATAAATGTAGTTGTTTTCACTGTGAAGTGCAAATGGGATTAAATCCTCCAGTGTTGTATTCTTGCTGTTGTTTAATGAAATTAATCCTGTTACTTCCCAAGCCTTGATGTTAGAATCCTTTGTATTTAAACCTACATTGTATGCACTGTTATCCAGTGAGTTGTTGTAAGAAATACAGTTAATAATCTTACAGTCAGGGCAGCTGTTTGAAGTAATACCCTTTGCATGGTTGTCAAATGAAATACTGTTCTTTAAAACATGAGCACCCTTCATCTGACCACCGCCAAGCTTGAAGCCGTTACCTTCGCCGTATTCATAGCCTTTAGCTGTTACATCATCTGTTGTCAGCCAGCCGTTGTTATAAGTTACACAGTTTTCAATTGTTACAGCACCGATTTCACCGGATACGGATTTTGCATATAAATCCCATCCATCATCGATGTTGTTATGGCTGATACAGCCATAGAACTTATTGTCTTCACCACAAGTCAGCTTTGCTGCAAAACCATCGGCATCATTACGTCCTTTATCACAGTTATCAAATGATTCACAGTTCTTAATGAGGTTGCCTGTAGGCCATAACTTGCCCTTTCTTCCGGCATCATTATCTGCACCGCCTTCACGGCTGATCTGGATACCTGAATTTGCTGCGTGGTTTACTGTACACATTTCAATTGTATTGTAGTTACCGCAAATCTGGATACCTACACCCGCTGAATCTTTTACATACAGACCATATACATGCCAGTATGAACCTGTGAGCCTTACTTCACCTGTAAATACTACACCGTCTGTTCCGTCTGTAGAAAGTGATTCTGCTACAAGGTTGATATTCTTATCTGCTGTACCGCTGACACTTCTTTCAACCTTTGCACCGCTGTAAGTACCATTCTTTAAGAAGATGGTCTGACCCGGCTGTGCATACTTTAATGCATTAGACAGACTCATCGGGCTTTCTTCTGTACCCTTTCCGTCTTCTTTTGCATCAGCAGATACGATAATGGTCTGACCTTCCTGTCCGTATGACTGATGGTCAACAACTGTTTCTTTAATGACTGCTGCTACATTTGTAAGGTTTTCTGATGCTGTCGGAATGAATGTTGATTTTACGGTATTCTTTCCTTTATTTAACGGAACATTTACTCTCACAACTTCATTTGCAGATACTGCCTGACTAACAACTGCATCCCCGTTTTCTCCTGTTACGGTCAGTGTACCGTCACAGTTTGGTACATAAATGTATTCATAATCAGCAGAACCACATGTGCCTGTTGAGTATACTCTGCCGTCCGGTGTAATCTTTGTATCACCGTTGTCATTTGATGTAATACCCTTGCTTTCAGACTTTGAAAATTCAACATCAGATACCTTTACAGATACCTTTCTGGATACTGCAATACCGACTACAACCGTTCCGTCTTCCTGTACAGATGTAAAGGAATTATCAGAAAGCTTCTGCTCTGAACCGTTGCAGGCTGCTGTATAACCTTCGTCTGTCTTTTCTAATGTAAATGTATATTTGTTACCTACTTCAAATTTTGCTGTCTGGTCTGTAAACTTAGAGTTCGTTACAGTTCTTTCTACACCGTCATTGCTTGATGTATCAGCTGATGTATAACCTGTAACCGTTCTCATAAACGGATTACTCTGCTTTGAGCTAAACATCATAGAAGATGCGTAGTTGAAATACTTATGTACATAATCCGGATTGCCCCATACATTTAATCCAAGTGCATCGGCTGCAACAATACCAAAACCGGTCTGATTATCCGGTGTGAGAGAAGTATCCGTAATCTCAAATGTTGCACTCAGCTTGAAGTTTTCTTTGTTCGGGTCAATCTTTGTATAGTAATATGTAAATCCGTCTTCATCATCAGAAATCTTACCGCTTGCCTGTCCCTTAACTTCCAGTGTTCCGGCTGTTCCTGCAATTGCCGGTGATTCCTGATTATTACTCTTTGCTGCGCTATTGTCAGTTACGGAAAGCTTTACATTATCCGTCTGACCGTCAGCCGTTGTAAATGTAACATCGCCTGCCTGTGCAGAACCTACGATTGCCGTATACCATGGCTGTTCTTCTGCTGTTGTTACTTCAAAATCTTTTTCTGTATAAACAGATTCAAAACCGTCTGACTTTCTGAGTGCCTTAATCTGGATATCATAAGACTTGCCTGCTGTCAGTCCTGTCAGTGTGTAATTTCCTGTTTCTGCAGATAATGCTGATTCTACAACCGTGTAATCTGCTGTGCTTCCGGATTCCTTATAAGCTACAGAATAAGAATCTGCATCTTCAATATTAATCCAGTCTAAGTAAACATCGCCGTTACCCTTGTTCTGTGCCCATGTGATAACCGGCTTCTTTACTGCCAGTACATAATCCTTGTATGTATAAACTTCACTTGCCTTATCAGCTTCGCCGGTTCTTTGTGCAACCACTACGAATGTGTACGTACCTGAACGGTATGGTGCAAATGTAGCTGTATCTGCCTGCTTTGTAAATGTCTGTGTAGATACTTCCAGGCCATCCTGTAACATTGTAACCTTTACATTGTCAGCACCCTTGTATGCATCAATGACTGCTGAGAAGTCTACAATGAAATCTCCGGCTTCATCTGTTGTTACACTGTTAATTACCGGTGCTGCAACATCTGCCCATGCAGTCTGCTTCTTTTCACCAACTGCTAAAGATACCGAAAAGATATTGGCTGTTGAACCTGACATATATGCATAATAGGTCTTGCCTTCTTCCACATCAACCGTAATGGTATCATATGTACTTGCTGAGCCCGATGTCTTTGTACCCTTTACAACACCGTCTGAATCTACTACATAGAAGCTCTTATTAGACTTCTGTGTCTTTTCCATAATTGTCAGCTTACCGTTTTCGGTCGCCGTATACTGTAAGTAGCATCCTGCTGTCGGAACTGCGCCATTATTTGGTGTCGGCTTTACACCTCCTGCCTTTGCATAATCAGCTGTTCCAAATGCTTCTGCTCCGGCTGTATCTGTTCCAGTTGTCCAGCCGTCACCCTTTAAGGATAAGCCACTATCCTCTGTTGTTGCTGCTGCCAGTAAGCCTGCTGCATCCCATGTCTTAATGTTGGTTACGCTGCCTACAGTTGCTGCTGTTTCCTCCTGTACTGCTGCTCCGGCATCTGCACTTACTTCTTCTGCCAATACATTGTAAGGTATTAACACACCATACGGTACAGAACTGCTAGCCATCAGTACTGCTGATAAAAGCGCTGCTGCCTTTGTCACCTTTCTTCTCATAATCGTCCTCCTGATTTGTTTTTAGTGTTTTTATAAAAGCATTCCTGAAGCCTCGTATTTTTAGCACATTTTTAAAAAATCACGAACTTTTTAAAAAACTTTTATAAGTTTTCACCAATTGTTTTTATTATATTATTTTTAAATCAGATAGTCAACCATGATTGCAGTTATTTTTGCTATCCAACTACTGATATTTGTCACATTTTTTGTGCATTTTACATATTTTTCACTCTTATATCAATTTATATGCAAATTCTTACATATATCTTTCCCAAAACCGTCTACCGGCAATGCAAAAAGGCTGCCACGAAATTTTTGAATTTCCATGGCAGCCCCGCGGGCTATCAAATTTGAGTAATTATCTTTTTTATCTGCGAATCAGCTTTCTTTTTTTAAGAAATTCATAAGCACCTGCTCCTGCCGCTGCAACTGCTGCCGCAAGGAATCCAAATCCATTGGCTGTATCTCCTGTCTGTACGCCTGTATCCGCAGACTGCTGTGCATTTTCGGATTCCTCTGGCGCAGCCGCAGCACCGGTATTTTCACCCTGCTGTGTTCCTGAGCCTGCATCATCCTTCTTTACATCGTCTGTTTTTGTATCATCCGGCTTGGTGATATCATCGTTTTGTACCGTTTTATTCTCATAATATACTGCAAACGGACTGAAGCTGTCTGCCTCAAAACGGATACCTTCGCTTGTAAGCTGTGTTTCCAGCTTTTCAATGACACCGGTCTTTTCATTCAGATGATATACAATTACATTCACTTTGCTGTAATCAATTCCTTCTTTATAAGCGAATGTAATCTGGATTTTACCGCTTTCAAGCATAACTGCCTGACCGTTCTCATCCTGTAATTCAATGTCATAATAATCTACTGTACTTCCGTCAGCAATTAATATTCCGCCGGCTGTAAAGCCTTTCATAATTGAGTCAATTACGCTGTCTCCGGCTTTTTCAATGACAACACTGACTTCTCCCGGATTTACGGTTTCACCGGCTGCATTTTTAATTACGGCATTTTCATCAACCGCTACATTCTTAACAACCTCTGCCTTATCAACAACCGTTACATCTGTTTTCGGTTCTTCCTGCTGTGTTCCGTACAATGTAGCAATTCTTGCGCTGTAATCATAGTCCCCCATGACTGTATTCGTCTTAAATTTTGCTGCCTGTGTACTTGTCAGGTATGGACGCTTATTATTTACTGTATATCCCGGGCCATAAGAACCGTATTCTGCAAATCTTGCATTTTCAGCTAAGTTACCGCTCATGTCGCCATAAGATGTTTCCAGTGAAATAGCTCTGCCTAAGTAGCAGTTCATAAATGTTGTCGAATCATCTGCCCCCCACGGACGTGCCATTCTGTATACACCGTCTGCTACACCTTCTTCTGCAAGGAAACGGCAGTTGTTAAATACGTATCCGTAAGGTGTGGAAGCATATGTTCTTCCGGCTGTATAGCATCCGTCTGATTTGTATTCTGTATATCTTGCAACAATATCACAGTCTTCAAATACGGAAGTACCTGCACCATAGATAAAGTCAACATTACCTGTAATATAACATTTATTGAAATACTGTCTTGTTACCACATAATTGCCGTTTTCATCTTTCGTTCTTGTATCGGTCAGCAGTGTATCCTGATAGCCGATTAATCTTACATTAATACATGCTGTCTGGTCAGCTACAATACACAGGGCATCTGCCTGCTGGTCCGAACCGTTTGTATAGTCATAAGAATTTTCAACCGTCAGATTTTCTGCTGTGAAGCCTGTTGCTGCCGTATCTACATACATTGCATTACGGTTCCACATACTGTCTGCATTTCCGTTGGCAACACATACAGAATAGAATAAATGGGTCTTTTCACTGTCCTGTCCGAGAAGACTTACATATGGTGATTTTACTTCAACCCGTTCATTATATTCACCATTTTTAATGTAAATTACTTTGGCTTCTGCATTATCTTCCGGCACTGCATTGACTGCTGCCTGAACAGTCTTGTATACCGGCAGTCCGTCTGACTCTGCACCGTCTTCGCCTGTATATGCCGCATCTACAACAATATCAACATCCGGGTTTGCAACAAAATTAAATGTCTTTCTTGTCGCATTGCCCTCTGCATCAGTAAATATAACAGTAACGTCATTTCTGCCTTTCTTTAATTCAGGTTCAAACTTCATTTCATCGCCCGCACCGACAGTTTTGGTATCTGCCAGCACGTCGTTTACATAAAGCTGTGCTGTTCCTGCTTCGTCTGCTGTAAGAACCAGCAGTGCATTATCATCAAAAACAGTATCATTGGACTTATATGCTACTGTCAGTTTTGTTGCTTCATTTTCATATACATAAGCACCTGTATGGCCGTCTGATGTCAGTACCTGCATCGTTGCTGACGGATTACTTGTATTCTTGTCATTTTTTGCTATAACATAGTAATAATACGGTTCTTCTTCGACAACATCTGTATCTATAATTGCATTTTCTGCTGTTGTCTTAACCAGCACTGCTTCACCGTCAGAACCCAGTTTTCTGTATACATCATAAGAAGATGCACCTTCTACGGCATTCCATGACAGTTCTACCTTAGATTTGCTGCCTGCGGCTGTTAATTCAGCCTGTGCAAGCGGTGCCTGATAGTCCGTTATTTCAGTTTCTACGGCTGTTCCCATTGTTGTTCCGCCATAAGGCACAATCTTAAACTGATAGTTTCCGTCTCCGTCCATTCCGGCATAACTGAAGCTGTTCACCTTAGAATCAGAAATCTTTGTATATTCACCGCCATCCTTTGATACATATACGGCATATTTAATATTGCCTGAGCCTTCTTCTGCGACATCCCATGTAATATTCATGCTCTTTCTGTCAGAAGCCACTTCTGTTGCGGCATTTGTAATCACCGGTGCAACACCGACTGCAACATAATAATCGTTCTGGTCATATACAACCGTACCTTCTGCATTCTTTAAGGTCAGGTTACTGATTTCTGCCGTAACACCTGAAAATGCCAGACCATAGCGTACTGTCTGTCCTGTCTGCAGGTCTGCATAAGACTGTGTCAGGTCAAATTCGCCCGGATTTGCTTCTGAACCCATAAGCACCGTTCCGTCTGCGCTTACAACCTGCATTTTAGCGGTATTGCCACTCTTTGTGTAAGTCAGTGTATATGTGCCGCCCAGCTCATATCCGTTTGCTGTGTCAGTTTTTTTGCCAACCTTTGGAGAACCGCAGTTACCCGTTCCGCTGACCGTTGAAAATGTATGCTGAATCACAATATTTTTCTGGATATGTAATACGTCACACTTCATGGCGCTGCCGGTCTTCGCGTTAAACTGTCCGATGGCAAGCCCCTGCTTATCTGTACCGGAATCCAGCTTTGTCACTGTAATATCTGCTGAAATCGTCATATCTTCTGATGTTTCCGGAAATAATATGTAATCCATTCCCTTATCATCCCTGATATTTCCCTTAACTGCCGCACTTCTTGTATGGTTTACGGATAAAATATTGCCGTTTGCGGAAGTTTCAAAGGAATTTCCGGCATCATAATTTCCTGAGTAATCTTTACTGCTTGACTGTGAGAAGTTCACTTCTCCTGCCTCTGAATCAAAAATCTGCTTTTTAACATCTGCACCGTCATCCGTTGTATATGCAGAAGTTACCGTTACATCCGAAAATTCTGCAGTTACTCCTTCTGTTGCAAAGAAACCGATTGTCTTTGCTGATAATCCGGAAATTGTCTGTGTCTTTACCTTTTCATCTGAAAAATCAGCTGTCGAAGCAACGTGATAGGTTGCTTTATTCTCTGAAACTTCTAATTTAATATAAATGTCAGAAGAAGCGGTTGTGACTGCCGTATTGACCTGTGATGCACCGCCGCCTGCTGCTTCTTTATGGTATCCGTAACGGATCTGATTCTTGCTTCCATTTGCAAAATCTGCATACAGTGCTGCACTGGCACTTCCCGCTTCATCTGCGGCATTACGGATTAACAGTCCTGCGTATCCTGCATTGCCGTTATTATTGACGGTCATCTTCGCTGTAATGGTTAAATCTCCTTTACCCTCAAAATAAGCGTAGAATAAATCATCACTTCCTGCTGATTTATCAAATTTTGTACCGGCACCGTTTACCGTCACCGTCTTTGCTGCTGCATCATACGCATAAGTTCCTGTTCCCTCGTGTGTACCGACTTCCTGCGTTTTCCAAAGTGTTGTAAGCGGCTTTGTACTCTGCGCCGTTTCCTCAGCATAAGCTGTTACCCTTCCTGCTGCATTTCCCAAAATAGAATCCACTGTCTGTACCGGTACTGCACTTACAACCAGACATGTTGCCAATGCCATGCTCAGCAGTCCGCTCGTCCTTCTGTTTTTAATCATTGTAAAAAAACCTCCCTTTTTGTTCTTTTCCAAAAGAAAATACATATCTTTTTGCAATTAATTTAATTGTCAAAATATATATTTTCTTTAAGAAAAGAACCCCCTTATTAAGTCACCTCAATAAAGGGGTTCCTTGACTTTTATATTCGTTTATATTCGTCTGAATCCGGCATCATGCTTATACGTGCTTTCTTTTCTTAGAAGCTGCATATACACCTGCTGCACCAAGCAGTAAGAGGATATAAAGCATCATATTTGCCATATCACCTGTTTCTACAGATTCACTGCCTGTTGTCTTCTGGAATAACAGACCACCTGTCATCTTACCGCTCAAATCAATCTTTGCAGAAGCCTGACCGCCTACAACAGCGCCAGCCTTTGCATTGGCTGTAAGTACCAGTAAGCCGTTCATATTGATTGTATTGTCACTGTTTCTTGTAACCGGAATCGCTGCATATACGTGTGTGTCATAATTCATCTTTGTGTCTGTAGATACAAACCAGTCTGCCGTTACGGCTGTTGTACTATTATTTGTTCCTGCTTCCGTGCAGTTCCAGAAATAGTTGCTTGACTGATATACCTTAGAAGCATCCTGTGTACCCTTGAACTTAAATGTTTCATTCACACTTGTCTTCTGTGTTCTCCATGAAAGAACACCTGTTGCCATAAAATCGGTATTTGCTGCATCATTTGTATACATGGCTACGTTTGAACCGCCATTATTGTATGATGTAGAATTGGTTACCTGAATATCCGGACAGCTGTTAGAATCAATACCCTTTGCCTTGTTATCAAATGCTACGGAATTGATTAACTTGTGGTATCCTGACATGCTTGAACCACCCATCTTAAATCCGTTACCGTTACCGGCATCAGTACCGTCTTCCAGATAACCGTTGCCATAAGCTACACAGTTCTGGATTGTTACAGCACCGATTGAGCCTGTTTCTACCTTTGCAAATAAATCCCATCCGTCATCTGCATTGTTGTATGCGATACATCCGTCAAATGTATTTCCTTCACCGATTGTCAGCTTTGCTGCAAATCCGTCTGCATCTTCATAACCCTCATCGGCATTGCCGTATGATGTACAATTTAATACTAAGTTGTTGCTTGGCCATTCTTCTTTAGTATCTGTTGATGTAAAACGGCTGATCTGTAAACCGGTGTTACCGTTGTGATAAGTCCGTACGTTATCTACTGTACAGCTGCTTCCGCAAAGTCTGATACCATCCTTTGCATTTGCTGAATTTGTTACATCAAATCCCTGATAATACCAGTGATCACCAGCTAATACCATACCTTCACAGTTCTTGCCGAAATCAAATACCGGTCTGTCTGTAGAAGACTCTGCTGCCATAATGATTGGCTGGCTTTCCGTACCGTCGATACCCGGCTGTACCGTAACTGTTGATTCTAAGTTGTATGTACCTGAAAGGAGTACAATCTTTTGTCCCGGTGAAACATATTTTACTGCTGTGTAAATGTCAATCGGATTTTCCTTTGTACCGACACCGTCTGATGCCGCATCCGGTCCGACATAAATCACGTCACCATCAAACTTGTTGTATGTTACCTTATAAGTAAATGTTGAAGCTTCATAAGAATCCAATACTTCAAATTCACTTGGTCTGTAACCTTCCACCGGTGTCATCGTTACTGTAAATGTATTCTCACCTAATGTTAATGTCGTTTCCCATACATATTTCTGACCGGCTGTTACATCTTCATCTGCAATGACCGTTCCGTCTGCTGCAGTAACAACAACGTGACCGTCTGCATTGGCTACATAAGATAACTTGTAGCTTTCTGAATTGGATACAGAAGCAGATGTTACTTTATATGAAGGTGCTACAGTTGTAACCGGCTGTTCTTCTTTTGCCACATCATTTTCAGGTGAAATCGTTGTTAAGTTAATATCTGTTACGCTAATCTTTGCTGTTCTTGAAGCAAAGAAACCAACATATACATTGTCTTCATCTAACTGTTCCAATGCCTTTGTATCATAGTATTTCTTTGTCACAGTTTCGCCTGCTTCGTTGGTATAGCTTACGAAATAACCTGTGTTATTTTTCTGAATAGACATCTTAAAGGTTGTCAGCGGATTCTCAACAGTTCCTGTAACATCCTTTGTTGCATTGCCAATCAGATTTCCCGTTACACCGGAGCTTTCCAGTGTTGTCATCTTTGAACTGAATTCATTGTTTACGGTTGCTGTATCGTTTGCTTCAAGCTTAGAAAGGTTTGCCTTTGTAACACCTGTCTTTTCCTGTGAGCCGATACCTAACTTCATTGTTGCCTTTACAGAACCCTCCGGTGCTGTTGTGCCACCCTGCTTAATCGTGTCTAATGCCATGCTGCCATCTGCGTTTACATAGTATTCAACCTTTGTGACAGATGCCATATAGGAGTTGTTCCAGAATACAGAAGAATCACCGTTCTTACCAACTCTGTCGGCCGCCATTAAACCAAAGCCTTCCTGACCGTTTGTCAATGTCCATTCATCAACTGTTACGGTTGCTGACAATGTAAAGTTCATATTAGAAGGAATGGCTGTATAGTAGAAGGATAAACCGTCTGTAGAAGCCGGTACAATCTTACCCTTGCTGTTTAAATTCCAAAGTGTTACCTTTCCGTCATTCGCACTGCCTTCATAGCCTGCATTCTTTTCATCTGAGCTGACGCCCTGACCGAATGCTGAAAAAGCCCATACCTGCTGTGCTTCTGCAGTTGCTTTTGCTGTAATCGTTGCAGCTTCTGAAACGGCTGCCGGTAATACTCTGACTGCTGTCAGCTTGAAAGTATATTCCTTGCCGACTGTCAGTCCTGAAACGACATATTCTGTTCCTGTTACAGATACAGGCTGTGTAAAGTCTGTTCCGTTTTCGCTGTATGATACTTCATAAGAAGAAGCTTCTGTCACTTCGTCCCATACGAGTGAAACCTTACCACCGCCCTGGCTTGTTGCACTCTGGAAAGACGGCTTAGCAAGAGGAAGTTCAAAGCCCTTAAATTCCTTATCTGTTCCTGTCTTGTCTGCTTCATCTTTTCTTGCTGCTGTAATTGTAAATGTATAATCACCGCTTGCAGCCGGTGTAAATGTAACTACACCTTCTGCTGCATCTTTTGCATAATTTTCTGTGGCTACAACCGTTCCTGCTGCATTCTTCATATCAACGGATACACTGTCTGCACCGTCATAGCCGATTACCATTGTAAACGGAACTGTAATTTTACCGTCTGCTGCCGTAATCTCACCAATTGCCGGTGCTGCTACGTCTTCCCATGCTTTTCTTGCCGGTCTTTCGCCGCTTGCTGTCTGCTCTGCCGTAAAACTTAATACTCTGGCACCTCTGTTACGTTCTGCATCTTCCGGTGATACAATCTGATAAGTACCTGCCGGTAAGCTGCTGTATGTAAGCTTTGTTGCGTTTGTTCCCTTAACAATAGTTGTTCCTGCATCTTCTGCAACCGTACTGTTGTCTGCTGTGTTTACAAGTGCAATTGCTGATTCATTCGAACCGCCTGTACTGCTTGCTTCAAAAGATACTGAAGCAGTACCTGTTACAGTAAACTGTAATGCACCGGATGCCTTTGAACCAAGTTCAATTGCCTTTAATGCACTGAAATCGGAAGAACTCTTTGTTCTGAATGTTGCTGTTCCGACAGTCTTTACATAATCAGAAGCAAAGACTGTTCCTTCAGCAATTGCTGTCTTATCGGCTGTTACGCTGTAAGCTGCCGGTGAAAGGTCTGCAACTGCGAATGCATATGTTGTTGTAACTGCTGCAGCTTCTTCTTCCTCAACAGTAATGTCTAAGAATCTTGCGCCTCTGTTACGTTCTGCATCTTCCGGTGATACAACCTGATAGGTACCTGCCGGTAATGCTGTATACTTTAACTCTGTCTTTTTTGTTCCTGCTACAACAGCTGTTCCTGCATCTTCTGCAACCACACTATTGTCCGCTGTATTAATCAGTGCCACTGCGGATTCATTAGAACCGCCCGTACTGCTTAATCCTACTACTACGGAAGAAGTGCTTTCCGTTGTAAACTGCACGGCACCTGCCGCCTTAGATGCCAGTTCGTAAGCCTTTATGCTTCCGTCACTGTTGGTTCTCTGGGTCACTTTTCCTACGATTTTAAAGTACCCGTCATTAAATGTTGTTCCCTCTGCAATCACGGCTTTGTCATCCCCAACTGAAGCCTGCGCTGTTGCATCAAAAGAGTGGACCGTACTTGCTGCTGCCTTTGTTACAGCCCAGTCCATAGGCATAATACCTACTGTGAGTAAAACCGCCATTACGACCGCCATTACTCTTTTTGACTTTTTAGTCTTCATAATTACTCTCCTCTCGTGAAATTAGCCCTATTGTCAATTTTTAATCAAAAATGTAAAATTCGTGTTACATTTTTGTTAAATCTCTCCAATGACTCTAATCTATCACAAACATCCCACCTTTTCTACAAAAAAATAGTGATTTTTGCTCTTGTTTACTGATTATTTTAGGTGTAAAATATAGCATATGTTAATATTACGCAAATATATTATGATTTTTTGTGCATTTTTACCATTTTGCATTCAAAAAACATCCGAACAAAATTTTATAAAATTGTTCAGAAACGAGGATTTCTATGGCTGTAACATCACGATTTGAAATTTCCAAAAAGACCCATCAGGCGTCTTACCATATGCACTCTGCGCATGCACATTCTTATTATGAAATGTTTTACCTGATCAGCGGCAGGTGCGATTTATTTATCAAAAACAATGTCTACCACCTGACGCCCGGCAATATTACATTTATTCCCGCAGATACGCTGCACCGCACTTCTTACTCAGATGCTGCCCTGCATGAATGTGTATCGATTGAATTTACACAGAGTTATTTAAGCGAGCTGGTTGCAGAATTCGGCACAGTATGGCTGCAAAGCCACCTGTTTTCCAAAATCTTTTATCTGCCGGAGGACTGCCGCAGCGATATCAATGCCATGCTGAGTCTGATTCTTGCCGAACACCAGTCGTCTGATATTTTTTCAAACTGCATGTTAAAAATGTATTTTCAGACCTTGGTCGTGCGTATTTTACGATATATTAATGATGCTTCAATTCTGATTGTCAACAACAACACACGTGCCACCGATGAAGCACTCCAGATTGCCGTAGACTACATTAACGAACACTTTAAAAATAATATTACACTGGATGACATGGCAGAACTGCTGCACTTAAATCCTTCGTACTTTTCCAAAAAATTCAAGTCTGCAAACGGTCTGGGGTTTAAAGAATACTTAAATAATGTGCGGATTAATCATTCTGAAAAACTGCTTCTGGAAACCGGCATGAGCATTACGGAAATCGCCTTTGAATGCGGCTATGATAACAGTAACTACTACGGCGATGCCTTTAAGAAAGTAAACGGCGTGTCCCCATCGACATTCCGGAAACTGAAAGGGAATATTGTTGACCGGTGATACGGAATACAAGAAATAAAAGCTGCACAGATACAAGCCATAACCTGCAATCCAATGGATATGTCCATTGCCGCATTGCAGACACTACTCTTTCTGTGCAGCCTTTTTATTTTACTTTACAATTTTATTGCCTGTTATTCCTCTGCCGATTCTTCTGCCTTTTCATAGGCTTCCAGAATCACCGCCTGTAACCGTTCTCTTGTCGAGGTGTTGATTGGGTGGGCTACATCCCTGTACTCACCGTCTGACGACCTTCTGCTTGGCATCGCAATAAATAACCCCTTATCGCCTTCGATAACCTTAATATCGTGTACAACAAATTCATCATCTATTGTAACCGATACAACTGCCTTCATCTTTCCTTCTTTGCTGATTTTTCTAACACGTACGTCTGTAATATTCATAAGCGCCCCTTCTGCTGCCCCCTGTTGCAGCCATAATCTTTTTGTGTCGTTGCAGTTTTTTAGTAATAAATCGGACTGTTTTCATCAAGAATCAGCGGTTCGCCCTCACCCTTGTAATTGGTATTGGCTTTAATGGTACTTCCGCTTTCCACAATGCAGTTCTCCAGATAAGAGTTATCCCCAATATATGCATTATTTAAAATAATGCAATTCTTTACTACACTGTTATTTCCGATATAAATCTTTTTAAACAAAATCGAATTTTCAATTGTACCGTTGACAATGCAGCCGCTTGATACAAGGCTGTTGCTGACCTGTGCACCACAGTTGTACTTTGCCGGCGGTAAATCTTCTACCTTTGAATAAATATCCGGATACTGCTTAAAGAAATAATCACGGACATCTTTCTTTAAAAAGTCCATATTAGTTTTATAGTAAGACCTTACGGATGAGATATTGCTCCAATAGCTTTCCAGCTTATATCCGTAAATCTTTTTAATATTCTTATAACGTATCAGAATATCCCTTACAAAATCATGACGGTCTTCTGAAGCTGCCTTTTCAATCAGTTCAATCAGCAGTCTTCTGCGGATTACATAGATTCCTGTTGAAACAGTGGAAAGATTGGTCTCCAGCGGTTTCTCATCGATATCGGTAATCCGTCCTTCCTCTGTCATCGTTACCAGTCCGAAACGGTTAATCTCCGAACGGTCTGTCATTTTCTTGACAACCATCGTAATATCCGCTTTCTTTTCGATATGGTACTCCAGCACTTTATTATAATCCATCTTATAAATACCATCACCGGATGCGATAACAACATACGGCTCATGGCTTGTCTTTAAGTAATTCAGATTCTGATATAAAGAATCTGCCGTGCCGCGGTACCAGTAGCTGCTGTCTGCTGTAATTGTCGGTGTAAATACGAACAGTCCGCCCTGCTTTCTGCCGAAATCCCACCACTTTGATGAACTTAAATGCTCATTTAAAGAACGGGCATTGTACTGTGTAATAACAGCCACTTTATTAATACGGGAATTGGACATATTACTTAATGCAAAATCAATTGCCCTGTAGCTTCCCGCAACCGGCATTGCCGCGATTGCCCTCTTTTTTGATAAATCTTTCATCAGTTTGTTATTGCCACCGGCCAGAATAATTCCTATTGCTTTCATACATTATCACCTGCCTTAATTATGATGCCTCCGCTTGCAAGCTGCCCTTCCTGATAATCATCAATGGTCGTCTCGCCGGAAATAGCTGTATTCTTACCTACTGTTACATTGTCCGGGATAACGGAACATTCACCGACTGTAACAAGGCCTGAATTATAAATTTTTGGTTTAAATACATTCTCTGCTTCTTCGCCTGCCCCAAGTTCAACATGGCTGCCAATCTGAACATCTTCTGCAATAATCGACTTTGTAACAATACTGTCTTTTCCGATAACAGAATTGTTCATAATAATTGAATCACGTACCACCGTGCCTTCTTCTATGACGACGCCGGCACCGATAACGGAATTATAAACCTTTCCGTAAATTTCCGTTCCATCACCGATAATACTCTTTTCTATGTAAGCATTTTCCCCGATATACTGCGGCGGAATCGTATCCGTGCGGGTATAAATCTTCCAAAATTCTTCATACAGGTTAAACACCGGGATAATATCAATCAATTCCATATTTGCTTCCCAATAAGAACTGAGTGTTCCGACATCTTTCCAGTATCCGTTGTACTCATACGCAAAAATGCGTTTATTGTTCTCGAAGCAGTACGGAATAACATGCTTGCCAAAGTCACATTCATTCTGGTCTTTCAGCTTGATTAAAGCTTCCTTTAATACCTTCCAGCTGAATATGTAAATACCCATTGACGCTAGATTGCTCTTTGGCTGCGCCGGTTTTTCCTCAAATTCTGTAATGCGGTTATCTTCATCTGTTACCACGATACCAAAACGGCTCGCTTCTTCCATCGGAACCGGCATTGCGGCAATCGTAATATCCGCATTGTTCGCCTTATGATAATCCAGCATGATTTTGTAGTCCATCTTATAAATATGATCTCCTGACAAAATCAAAACATAATCGGGATTATACTGTTCCATATACTCCAGATTCTGATAAATGGCATTGGCTGTTCCTGTATACCACTCACTGTTTGAACTCTTTTCATACGGCGGAAGTACGGTTACACCACCGACATTTCTGTCCAAATCCCACGGAATACCAATACCGATATGCGAGTTCAGTCTTAACGGCTGATACTGTGTCAGCACACCTACCGTATCAATGCCTGAATTAATGCAGTTACTCAATGGAAAATCGATAATCCTATACTTTCCACCAAAAGATACCGCAGGCTTCGCTACCTTTGCAGTCAGCACTCCCAGTCTGCTGCCTTGTCCCCCTGCCAATAACATGGCAATCATCTCTTTTTTAATCATGCTATCACCTCTGATGTTATAATAATAAACCTGTTTTGATAAAACAATTATATCATATGTGACTCATTAAGTAAAAAGAATTTTGTAAAATTCTAAATATTTTTATCCTTTAATAAAACAATTACACTTGTATATAACACATACGCAATACAATTTACATTTTATGCGGATATTTTCAAATAATACCTATTTTTCCGATATAATTTAAGATGTCAAGGTCATAATCCTTATCACCGCGATGCGCTCGCGCAAGCGCGGCTGTAAGGATTCATGACCCGCCCAGTATTCGCATAAAAGTGAAGCGAATGCTTCACGATATGCGAATACTGGGCAGGATTGTGAGAGTGCGCAGCACGGAGCAATCCATATGACATCTGTACCGTAAATATTATGTCAGCACCGGTGAAAATAAAGTTTGAATTTTTCCGCAATACGTTTATAATATGATTGTATGATGTTTTTCATCTGCTATATTTAATAAGAAAGGATTCAACCATGTATCATATTAATTTTAATAATCCTATTCATGTACATTTTATCGGTATTGGAGGAATCAGCATGAGCGGTCTTGCACATATACTGCGGGATAAGAATTTTACCGTATCCGGCTCAGATGCTGCTGAATCTGCACTCACGAAAGAACTTACTGCCGCAGGCTGTCATATTGTATACAACCAGACGGCTGACAATATTACCAGTGACATTGACTTAGTAGTCTACACAGCCGCCATCAGGGACACCAATCCTGAACTTTCGGCAGCAAGAGCTGCGGGTATTCCTACGATTACCCGTGCTGAACTGCTCGGACAGATTATGACCAACTACAAAACTGCTGTCAATATCGCCGGTACACACGGAAAAACAACGACAACTTCCATGCTGACGGAGATTTTAATGGCAGGTAACTGTGACCCGACCATTTCTGTCGGCGGCATTTTAGACAGTATCGGCGGTAATATCCGTGTCGGACAGTCCGGTATTTTTGTAACAGAAGCCTGTGAATATACCAACAGCTTCTTATCCTTCCACCCGACCATGAACATTATTTTAAATGTCAAGGAAGACCACCTCGATTTCTTTAAGGATATTGACGATATCCGTCATTCCTTTAAGCTGTTTACTGAAAAGCTTCCGGCAGACGGTACTTTAATTATCAATACCGATATTGACAATTACGAATACTTCTATCAGGACACTTCCTGTGAAGTCATTACTGTCGGTTCTGACCCGGCTAAGAGCATGTACAGCGCTGCAGATATTGCTTTTGATGAAATGGGCTGCTGCACGTACACTCTTTTAATAGAAGGAACACCTTCCGGCCAGATTCATCTTTCTGTTCCCGGCGTGCATAATGTATACAATTCTCTTGCCGCCATTGCCGCCGCAAAAAAGCTGGGACTTTCACTTGAAGTGATTGCCACCGGTCTTTCAGGTTTTCACGGTACAGAACGCCGCTTTGAAAAGAAGGGCGAATTTAACGGTGTCACAGTCATTGACGACTATGCCCACCACCCGGATGAGATTAAGGCAACGCTTGCTTCGGCTGCCCATTATCCGCACAAAACCGTCTGGTGTGTATTCCAGCCGCATACGTATTCGCGTACCAAAATTCTGCTCACGGAATTTGCAGAAGCGCTTTCCCACGCAGATAAGGTTGTTCTTGCCGATATTTATGCTGCAAGAGAAACGGATACACTGGGCATCAGCTCTCTTGATTTAAAACACGAAATCGAAAAACTGGGCAAAGAGTGTTTTTATTTTGGCTCTTTTGAAGAAATTGAGAAATTTTTATCAAAAAATTGTATCAACGGCGATTTGTTGATAACTATGGGTGCCGGAAATGTCTATCAAATCGGGGAAGCCTTGATTTCTCAATAATTTCAGTAAAATAGTTTGGTTTTCAACATAGTTATCCACATTATCCACATACTTAATCACATTTTTGTTGATTCTGTGTGTGGATTTCCTGTTTATAAGGACTTGTCCACAATTCCGCTTTTTACACGCATTTCATTTTTCTTTTACAAGTTATCCACATTATCCACAATATCCCCAGTGGATAACCCTGTGTTTTCCACCTGTTGATTTTGTTTTGGTGTGTGTTATAATGAAGAAACTGAATTGATAAGGAAGTTTTTTGTATGAATACAATTACATTACATATGGAAAACCGTGCGGATAACACCGCCGTTTCCAATTATTTTATTGACACCTTAATGCCACAGGCAAATGGTGAATTTGTAAAAATATATTTGTATCTTCTGCGTTGTGTGTCTGCCGGTCACATTTCTTTATCTGTGTCTGAAATGGCAGATTTATTCAACCAGACGGAAGCCGACATTCTGCGCGGGCTGCGCTACTGGGATAAAATGAATGCCCTGCGCTTAAATTTCAGCCCGGACGGCATGCTGACAGGCATCTCCTTTACGGATTTATCTGCTTCGTCCGCTTCCAGGGAGGCTGATCCCCGCTATGCAGACAATTCTGTCATGCCAAATGCCATCGTAAACAGTCCGGCTGTCAATACTGCCGTGTCAGCTTCTGCACCTCACACTATGACATCCGCTGTGGCTCCTCTGATGGAAACGGCAGCCGCAAAAGAAACCGCCGGTCCGGAATCCTATTCCATGACCCGCATCAGCGAATTTAAACTTGGCGATGAAAATTTTGCCATGCTTTTATTCGCCGTAGAAGAATACATGGGCGAACCTCTTGGTTCTTCTGCACTTCAGCGGATTGCCTATTTTTACGACACCTTAAAACTGCCCGCAGACCTGATTGAATATCTGGTCGGCTACTGCGTACAAAAGGGTCATAAGAGTATGCGCTATATTGAAAAAATTGCTGCCAGCTGGGCAGAAGCCGGAATTACTTCCGTCAAACAGGCAAAGCTTGAAACAGCAAACCACAATATGACCATTTACTCTGTGATGAATGCCTTTGGCATCGGAAGCCGCGACCCCGGACAGCGGGAACGGGAGTTTATCACCAAATGGACGGACACGTACTGCTTTGATGCCGATATGATTATTGAAGCCTGCAACCGCACTTTAAAGGCAACGCATCAGCCGAGTTTTGAATACGCAGACTCTATCCTTACCAAATGGAATAAGGCAAATGTAAAAACACCCGAAGATATCCGCAAATCAGATGCTGAATATGAACTGCTGCGCAATCAGAAAAAAGCAACCAATGCAGCTTCTGCTCCCGGCACGAATAACAACCGTTTTCACAATTTTCACCAGCGTGATACCGACATTGACAGCTTAGAGAGCGCTTTAATCAGCAATAACAGCTAGAAAGGACAAGGTTATGGCACTTACCAATTCCCAACATGATGCAATTATGCGGACTTACGATGCGATACGCACCGAAAACCGGCATATCCAGAATGAACGGTATGCGCAGGTGACTGCCGCATGTCCTGAAATTGCCCAAATTGAAGACGATATTATCGGGCTTTCCATGCAGGCGGCGGCAGAAATGTTAAAAAATCCGGATTACAAGACCGCCTACCGGAAAAAGCTTTCAGAACTTGCAGACCGTAAAGCCGCCTGTCTTGCTGCTCTTGGCAGACCTGCAGACTATTTAGAGCCTGTCTATACCTGTCCAAAATGCAAGGATACCGGCTATATCGGTCAGCATAAATGTGCCTGCTTCACCAAAAAAGCCATTGAGCTGGTGTATCACGATTCTAATTTAAAAAATATCATCACGACGGAAAATTTTGATACCTTTTCCTATGAATGGTATGATAAAAAAACGCCGATTCCGTCCATTGGACTGACACCCTATAATAATATGCAGAATATTGTGTCCATATGCCACCGCTTTGTGGATGAATTTGACACCACCTATGATAATCTGCTGCTTTTTGGCGATACCGGTGTTGGAAAGACTTTTTTAACCAACTGTATTGCAAAGGAACTGCTCGATTCTTCGCACAGTGTCATTTACCTGACTGCCGTGGAATTGTTCCAATGCTTTGAACAGCAGGATTTTAACAAGCCGGATACATCTGATACGGCAATTGACAGCAGCTACATTTTAGACTGTGATCTGCTCATTATTGATGACCTCGGCACGGAATTTGCCAACAGCTACACCAGTTCCCGCCTGTTTTACTGTATCAATGAACGGATTCTCAGAAGAAAAAGCGTGGTTATCTCAACCAACCTTTCGCTCTCAGATATCCGCAACATGTATTCGGAGCGAATTTTTTCGCGCCTCACCAGTGCTTATAAGCTGTTAAAGCTTGCGGGTGCCGATATCCGTCTTTTGAAAAAAACAGGGCAAAAACCTTAGGAAATCATTGACTTATCGGCAAAGAATGATTATATTTTATATTGTGTTAAATACAAATTTGTATCGTATTATACTAATGGAGGATTTTAATTATGCCACGAGACGAACGTCACACACAAACTATTCCATATGGTACCTTAGGTATCGTTCCTTTAGCCAGCTGCTCAGAATTAGGCAAAAAGGTAAATAATTATCTTGTTGACTGGAGAGAACAGCGCGACCACGAAGATGAATCTACACTCGCTTTCAGCGGATATAAAAGAGATTCTTATATCGTAAGTGCAAGCACCCCTCGTTTTGGTTCCGGTGAAGGAAAGGGTGTTTTAAACGATTCCGTACGTGGATATGATTTATATATCATGGTTGACGTATGTAATTACAGCCTTGAATATTCTTTATGCGGTTATAAGAACCATATGTCACCGGATGACCACTATGCAGATTTAAAGCGTGTTATCGCTGCTGCCGGTGGTAAAGCACGCAGAATTACCGTTATTATGCCATTCCTGTATGAAAGCAGACAGCATAAACGTTCAGGACGTGAATCCTTAGACTGCGCACTTGCATTAAAGGAACTCACAGATATGGGTGTGGATAACATCATTACATTTGATGCACATGACCCGCGTGTACAGAACGCAATTCCGTTAAAGGGATTTGAATCCGTTTCTGCTACGTATCAGTTTATTAAATATCTTTTACTGGGTGTTGACGATTTACACATCGACAGCGACCATATGATGGTTATCAGCCCGGATGAAGGCGGTATGGGACGTGCTGTTTACTTTGCAAACGTCCTCGGTCTGGATATGGGTATGTTCTATAAAAGACGTGACTATACAAAGATTGTCAACGGACGTAACCCAATTGTTGCCCATGAGTTCTTAGGCTCTAACGTAGAAGGAAAAGATGTTGTCATCATCGACGATATGATTTCTTCCGGCGAAAGCATGATTGATGTTGCTGCTGAATTAAAGAGAAGAAAAGCAAAGAGAGTCTTCTGTGCGACAACCT
>ERZ780150.808-NODE-808-length-24568-cov-31.164607_pt1 | contig 24568 bp, 18 predicted proteins | sample MGYA00511019_ERZ780150 | MGnify/ENA primary metagenome ERZ780150 (study PRJEB29588, sample SAMEA2151633) | human gut metagenome | biome: human gut; feature: human-associated habitat; material: faeces | place: Denmark | collected 2008/2010 ...
TACTGCTCGTAGAACTTTGCCTTTTCGGATGCCAGCTGCGCATACTCGGCTTCCAACTTGTTCGGGCTGGGCAGCTTGGTGATGTTGTTTGCCTTGAGATAGGCTGCTGCCGTCCGGTACGCTGTCAGTTCTGCACGGTGCTGTTCTTCAAAGGCTGCGGGGGATTTGACAGTTTTCAGTTTCTGCGCAAGCGGTCGGTACTGCTTGTAGGCAGCAGCGTGGCTGCGCAGCTTCTTGTTTTCTGCCATGCGGGTTTCGAGGTCTTTCACTACGGCCAGCGATTCATGGAACTTGGTGTCAAGCTCTGCGATTCTCTGGTCGAGTGCATCCTCGTTGAGCAGACCTTTTTCCTGCAAGAGGATCAAGGTCTGTGCCATGGCTTTGAGGTTGTGCTTTTTCGCCCAACGCTCGTAGCCGATGCCCTTGCCCTGCTTCAGCTTTGCCTGAATGTCCACCAGTTTCTGAATCTTATCGGGCTTGTCTGCTGCGATGGGCTGGACGGTCGGAGCAAGCCGGATGTTCTGAGCGAGTGCGGCAAGCACCTGCTCTTTCTCAAACTTCTTGCTCAGCTTCCGGGCGGTGATGAATTTTACCCGATTGGACGGGCAGTAGCTCAATCGCCCTCGGCTCTCTTTCACGGCAATGCCATGTTCCTGCAAGAGCAATGCAGAAAATTCATCGAAGGTGGTGGCTTTCTTCAGCACGGAGTCGATTTGCCTGCGCAGAGTTTCCAGTTCCGTCTGGTAAACAGTCTGCTTGGGAGCCTTCCCTTCTGCAAGCAATCTGGCGTTGGCATGGTCGAGACATTGCTGCCAGCGCCGCCGTGCCCAGTATTCCCGTTCAGAAATACGGTCGCCTTGTGCTTCCAGTAGATTGATCTGATGCAGGTCAGCGTGTTCGCACATTTCCATGACTGCGACACGCAGGTGCCGCATGGTCTGGGCTGTGCTGGAGTGCTTCATGCCCTCACGCCAGTCACGAGGCTTCTGCATATAGGGCTTGCGTTCCACTTCTCGTGTGCGGATGCTGCCGATCACGATGTGGACGTGGATATTTCCCGAATGGTTATGCCCATCCGGGTGGGTGCAGACGATGGCAGGATGACCGGGAAAGTTTTCTTTACAGAAGTTCAGGCCGAGAGCCTGTGCTTTTTCCATGGTCAAGCCGTTGTCGGCTGCATCTCTGGGGTCAAAGCTGATGATATACTGGTGGCTTTTGATATCACCATGCTGGGTGTTCTTACCATACTTGCGGTTTGCCAGCAGACAGGCTGTTGCAAACGAGAAATCGCCGCACTCAAGGGTATCGAGCAGGTAGGATTCCCGCAGCTTCGGTCTGCCTTGTTCGTCCAGAATTACCTTGCCGGAAAATTCATCGTGCTGGTAAATGAGATACGCTTCGATGGCGGCGTAGTCCGAGTTCTTAGAGGCGATATGCTTGAGCGTTGCCATACAGTTCACCCAGAACTTTCTCGGCGTGCAGCCGAAATGCGGTCAGGTCTGCAAGTTCGTCAAGGAGTTTCGCCCGGATCTGCTCGGTGTCCGCACCGCCGGAATTGAAGTGCCTTGCAAGCTGGTTGAGATTGCTGCCCACCTTGCTGCACTGGGCAAGCAGGGTGGAAACAGCGGTCAGGGTTTCTTCTCCGCCGCCGGCAACGATGACCGTTTTCTCGATTTTGACGTTGTGGATGGCACGGCGGATGAAAGTGGAGAGGGAGAGATTCAGGAGTTTGCAAGTGAGTTCCAGTGACGTTTTTTCTTCCGCTGTCACACGGAACTTGATGACGTGCGTTTTGTTGTTCGGCGTGTCGTGGTGCTGGGAATTGCTAGGGGTCGATTGAACATTCGTTTTGGTCATTGTACCTCCTGTCTGTTCGATAACTCCTCGGTGAAGTTATGTAAGTACGACACGCCGTTGCTGTTCGCACCGTCAGGTGCGAACCATGAGCAGGGTTTGGGGCAGGCACGCCCCAACAAGATCACTTAGAAAACTCGCAAGAGTTTGAGAAGTGAAGTCCCGGATGGACAGAACATTTTCAAGAATTGAAAATTTGTGGCCACGGGACGGTTCTTGCCCTCTACCGCTGCGCTCAAAACGCATTTTCAACAAATGTTTCCGAATTGTTAAGACGCAAAAAATAAGTAGCGGGGCTCTGCTCATGTAATGGGGTCACCGTTTGCTCCGAACGAAGTTCCTGCCCCTGTTTCGCAGCGGCGTTGACGGAAAGTCGGTATCACGTTCGGTCGGCTCATGAAATTTTCAAGGTACGTTTCCCATAAAGAAAAATACCGCCCAAGCAGCGCAGCGATGGATTTTGTCGGGGTGAATCGGCGGCAAAATGAATCGGGTGTGTTGCGGGGCGGTTAATCTTTCAGGGATGATCCACGGCGAGGCAGTGTTCAAAATGAACACGACCACATCTTGTGGAAAGGTTCAAACCAATCCACAAGAGCAGTGGAATTTACAAGAAAAATACCACTGTGTACAGAATTCGTCAAGAGGGTTTTGAAAAATTTATGATAGTAAAGTGGAGAGAGTAGGACTTATTTTATCGTGCAATCCCTGCCTTACGCCTGATTGATCTGGCTCAGGATGCCATTCAGCTGCTCCTCGGTCAGGACGTGAAAATCCACCAGCGTATTCAGCTGAATTCCGCTCATCATGGCAGAAACCTGACCTTGCAGCCGGGAACCCATACCCTGTAACGCAAAAATATTCCCCACAAAACATAACGCCCCACACCGGAAGAAGTAACCGGTGCGGGGCGTTGTGTTTTATGGGGGACAATGAGGAAGAAAAATGATGAGGAAATGGCAGATCAGAATTTTTGTGCTAGATACTTTGCACTGAGCTGGAAGTTCTTACAATAGGTTCGTTTTATCGAATCACTCCTTGGAAATGCCCTGCAATACACGGTTCAGCTGCTTGATGTCCTCTTCCGAAGTGCCTGCCTGCATCAGCATGGATTGAATGGTCATCCGCTGCATGGCACGCTCCATCATGGCCACCAGAGCCGGATTGTCCTTCACGGCGGCAGCAACGTCTCCGCGGGAAGCAGCGGCCTTTTCCCGGATCTGCTTCAGGATGGGACCGGCTTTCGGGTCTGCCATGGCGGCAGCCATGTTGTCCTTCACCGACCAGCAGCTTTCGTCCAGCTCGCCGTCAAACCAGTTGGTCACGTTCTTGCGGTTGTCCATGGCGTAATCCGGGTTGGGGGCGTCCACCTTGTTCACCAGGATCACGCTGCTGTGCTCACCGGAGCGTGCCTCAATGCTGTGCTTGCCGGTAATGGGCAGCTGGAAGGTGAACACCTTGTCGCCCTGCTTGGTCTCCACCAGCTGACCGTCCTTGTACAGCGAGACCTCCGGCAGATTGGAGTAGACCTTGATCTCGGTCACATCCTCGGCGCGGTCCACATAGCGGCTGCCACACAGGTGCACGAACGGCTCCTTGCTCCAATAGGCCTTGTAGAGATAGAAGGGGTCTTTTTTGATCTTGCGGTCAAAGGTGACAAGTCCCTTCTGGTTCTCGCCATGCTTGCCGCCCTCATCGCGTCCATCGGCGGCAAAGTCGAACATGTTCCACACATGGGTCGCCCACAGCCAAGGACGGTCGGCAATCATCTTTGCAATGTGCTCGTGGTAAACGCACTGGTAGCTCTCGGTGTAGTCGCCTTTTTCCGGGTGGCTGCTCTGGTACTGGGGGTTGGCATCTGCGCCATACTCCGAAAAGCCGATGCAGCGGTCCGGAAAATCGGCATGGTATTTGTCAAAGAACTCGTCGTTCTGCTCCAATTCGCCCAGATACCAGCCGAAGTAGAGGTTGTAGCTGTTCACATCGGGAATTTCCAGAATAGGACTGGTGGTCTCCAGCATAAACACGTTTGCCATGGTGGTCTTGCGGGTGGGGTCCAGCTTGTGCGCCAGCTCGTTCAGCAGACGGTGGTTTTCCAGCAGATCCTCGTTGACAGCAGAAGCAGCGGTGATTTCGTTAGAAAGGCCCCACACGGCAATGCAGGGGTGGTTGTAGTTCTGGACGATCAGCTCTTCCATCTGGGTCAGGGTGTTGGCACGGCCGTTGGTCATGTGCATGGTGATGTAGGGGATCTCTGCCCAGATGACAAGACCCTTTTCATCACACAGGTCGTAGAAATACGGTGCGTGCTGATAGTGTGCCAGCCGGATGGTGTTAGCGCCCATTTCCAGAATGATGGAGATATCCTCCTCCATCATTTCTTTGGTCAGGGCATTGCCCATACCCTTACGGTCCTGGTGGCGGGAAACACCACGCAGCGGGTAACTGCGTCCATTCAGATGAAATCCCTTCTGGGGGTCGATCTCAAACTTGCGGCAGCCGAACCGGGCAGAGGTCTCCTCGCCATTGTCCAGCTTGGCAGATACGGTGTAGAGGAAGGGATCGTCCACGCCATCCCACAGATGGGCGTTGTTCAGTGTGAAAACAACCTTTGCGGTGCCCTTTTCCACCGGGGCGGTGAGGGTCTGACCCTCCAGTGCAAAGGTCACGGTCTGTGCGCCCACCACGGCGGCTTCCACGGTGACCTCGGAGGTCTTGGCGGAAAGGTCGGTGACGATGGGGGTCACCTTCAGTGCCGGTGCGCCATTAGCGGGCAGGGCAAAGTGCTCTGCCGGGACGATGTGTAGGGTCACATCCCGGTAAATGCCGCCGTAGAAAGTAAAGTCCGCTTTCTGGGGGTACACGGTGCCGTTGTCGCGGTTGTCCACGGAAATTGCCAGCAGATTTTCCTCTTTGAGGTGGTCGGTCAGGTCCACCCGGAAGGTGGAGTAGCCGCCCTTGTGCTCGGCCAGCTTTTCCCCGTTCAGGTAAACGGCGGCGGTCATGGCTGCGCCGTCCAGTTGCAAAACAGCCTTGCCGCCTGCCGGGATGGCGGGCTTTGTCAGGGCCAGTGTATACCAGCAGGTGCCGCGGTAGTAATCGTTGCCGCCGTCCTGACCGTCCACCGCATTCCAGGTGTGGGGCAGGGTGATGGCCTCACCCATAATGGCGGTGGGGATGCCGGTGTTCTCCTTGGTAAAATGCCAGTTGCTATGATTCAGCAGGATGGTCTTGCTCATGGTAAAAACTCCTTTGTGAAAGATAGATCAAATCAGCAAAAACCGAAAGAGAGTATGAGCCCTTTCGGTTTTTGCAGGGTGTTACTGCATATGTTCTGCAATTACTTCATGACGAAGGGCGTCTTTCTTATCAGCGATGCGCTTCTGGACGTTGACCATTTCTTCCTTGGTCAGCGGGCAGCCCGGCATGGCGATCAGGGTGATGACCCAGCCCAGCATCGGCAGACCGTACTTGATGGCAAGGGTCATCCAGAAGATGCCAGAGGTGTAGGCATCCGTGGGCTGGGGCATGGTGGTGGTGTAACCCAGAATGGCCACGGCACCGGTGGCGATGACAGCAGCCACCGAGGTGATGAGCTTGTCGATCAGGCTGTAAGTGCCGGAGACAACCGCCGGGATGTAACGGCCGCTGCGGTCCAGCTCGTAGTCGATGGTATCAGCCATGTAAGAGTTGTTGGAGGTGGTGATGCACATGTTGGAGCCGTTCTGCAGCAGGGTCAGCAGGACGTAAACGATCATGTTCCAGCTGCCGATCACACCGATCTGACGAGTATCGGTAAAGATGAAGAACAGGATCAGCACAGAGGTGATGGCCATGCTGACGCAGGTCCAGGTCACGATGCCCTTCTTGCTGCCTTTTTTGCCTACATACTTTGCACCGAAGGCCGCAAAGAAGATGGAAGGCACCATGCTGATCATGCTAAGGGTGGTAGCAAGACCCATGTTGCCGATGAGGATGCCGTTCAGCATCGTGTTGATGATGGCCTGGCTGCCTACCTGCTGTGCCAGCTTATCGGAAGCGTGGGAGGCAACATAGCACTGCAGGGGCTTGTTGTGTTTGAACACCTCAAGAATATCCGCAACCTTCAGCGGTTCGTGATTTTTGCTGATGCCCTCAAAGTTTTCGGGCTTATCGTAGGCGGAGATGCCGGCGCAGACGATCAGGGTGCCGATGCCGGCAATGATCAGGACGATGGTGCAGACCGTGCTGAGGAAGCCCTGATTGAAGGTGCCGCCGCACTTGGGCAGGATGACGGTGTAGACCAGCATGCTCATGCCCATGGGCACGAAGTAGTTCAGCGCAGTGGTCCAGACACCGATGGTGGGACGCTGGCGGGGATCGTTGGTCATAATAGCCGGCAGGGTCTGGATGGTCATGTTGCTGACGGTATAGCCGATGATGTAAATAATGTAGGTCAAAACGAACACCGGCAGGCCGAAGCCCTTGCTGGAACACAGGTTAAACATACACAGCAGGCCCACCGCTTCGATCAGGTAGCCGCTGATCAGCAGAACGCGCAGCTTGCCGAAACGGGTGTTGACGCGGTCGTAGACGAATGCCAGCATCGGATCGGTGAAGGCGTCCAGAATGCGGGCCAGCATCAGGATGATGCCAACGGTTGCAGTGGTGATGCCGTAGCCGATGCTGGCAGAATAACTTGCCATACCGATCAGGGAGTAGACGCTCATGCCCACAAAGGCGTTGCAGGCGTAGCAGATGATCTGCCATGTTTTGGCGCGGCGGTACTGGACGTCGTCTACCTCACTGGCACTGGGTTTCTTTTGGAACATAATGTTTTTCCTCCTTTTTGTGTGAACTGAGTTCTGCTTTTTCTGACACCAGAATAACAGAATGCAATAGGTACTGCCAGACAAAAAATTGGAATTAAGGATAAAAATTCGTGCAATAATTTGTGATTCGTGAATTTACGCCCGACTTCACGATTTATTACCCCATAGGGGCAAAACAGGTCTGCTACAATAGTCTTAACAAGTAACACGCAGGAGGGGAGAACCATCATGCAGAAATTTGAAAAAGGCTTTTTCATCGGAGCTGCAACAGCAGCCCATCAGGTGGAGGGCAACAATATAAATAGTGACTACTGGGCACAGGAGCAACTGCCCCATTCCAGCTTTACGGAGCCCAGTGGCATTGCCTGCGACCATTATCATCGGTACGAAGAAGATATCAAGCTCCTGGCCGATGCCGGGCTGAACGCTTACCGCTTTTCCATCGAGTGGGCACGGGTGGAGCCGGAGGAAGGAAAGTTCGACCCGGAAGCCGTCGAGCATTACCGCAAGGTGATCGCCTGCTGCAAAGCGCACGGCGCAGAACCCATCGTCACCCTGTTGCACTTTACCAGCCCCAAGTGGCTCATCTGCAAGGGCGGCTGGGAAGCGGAGTCCACCGTAGAGGACTTTAAGAACTATGTAGTCTATGTCATGGAGCAGCTGGGCAGCGAGCTGCGCTATGTCTGCACCATCAACGAAGCCAACATGGGCTTGCAGCTGGCCACTATTTCCAAGCGGTTCCGCCTGATGGCCGAACAGGCAGCCCAAAATGCCGCATCGGCCGGAAAGTCTGCCGAGGGTACGGTGCAGGTGGGCATGAATTTCCAGAAGATGATGGAAAACATGAAGTTTGCCGCCATGGAGAATGCACAGGTGTTCGGCACGCCCCAGCCGCAGATCTTTGTCAGCGAGCGCACCCCGGAGGGCGATCTGCTGGTGCGGCGTGCCCATGCAGCCGCACGGGATGCCATCAAAGCCATCTGCCCACAGGTCAAGGTGGGCCTGACCCTCTCACTACACGACTTGCAGGCACAGCCCGGCGGCGAAGCTTTTGCCCAGGCCGCATGGCAGGAGGAGTTCACCCATTATCTGCCTTACATCAAAGAGGACGACTTCCTGGGTGTGCAGAACTATACCCGCACCCTTTATGGCCCGCAGGGGCAGCTGTCGGCATCGGAGGGCGCAGAACTGACCCAGATGGAGTATGAGTTCTATCCGCAGGCACTGGAACACGTCATTCGCAAGGTGGCAGAGGAGTTCAAGGGCGACCTGATCGTGACCGAAAACGGCATTGCCACTGCCGATGATGCCCGCCGTGTGGCATTTATCCGGCAGGCACTGGATGGCGTGCAGCACTGCATTGCCGACGGCATCCCGGTGAAGGGCTACTTCCATTGGAGCCTGATGGACAACTTTGAGTGGCAGAAGGGCTATGCCATGCAGTTCGGCCTGATCGCCGTGAACCGTGAAACCATGGAGCGGACCGCAAAGCCCAGCCTTGCGGTGCTGGGGGAGTATTGCGGGGCTTGAGAGGGGGCTCCGGGCATCGGTAGAAAAAACGGCGGAAGTATGATATACTGTTTCTATCAATGAGCCGGAGGGATTACGCATGAATGTTCTCCAGAATATGATGCTGTTTTCCGAGCTTGTCCAGTGCGGCGGAAATGTATATACATGGTGCTATGATGCACAGGGGAAGCTCTTGCGGAGCAACTGCCCGGACGAAGCATTTCTTGCCAGTGCGTTTGAATTGTTCGGCTGCAAACAGCGGATGCTGGAGCATGGGAATCGGAACGATGTACCCGTTACCTTGGGGACGGCATTGGGTCTTTTGTGGGGCACAGCCTTTGAAAAGGAAGAGGGAAAACTGAAGCGTGTCTGGGTCATCGGGCCGGTGTTCCATCGGGATGTGACAATGCGCGGGATCGAGGAAGGGCTGAAATATTACAGCAAGCTGGAGATCAGTGTGGCATGGACGATCCAACTTTACAAAGCCCTTGAAGAAGTTCCTACCCTGCAAAACACCATTATGAACCGCTATCTGCTGATGATGCACTACTGCCTGACCGGGCAGCGGCTGGAGTTGAGCGATGTGAACAGCAGTGCAGCACAGGACGAACGGCTGAAAAGCGATGCGATTCCCCATGACCGGCATAAGATCTGGATGGCGGAGCAGGGAATGCTGCAAATGGTCCGCACCGGAGACCTGAATTACAAGCAGGCGCTTTCCAACAGTATGAGCATGAGTGCAGGCGTGCCGGTGCAGAGCAGCGATGTTCTGCGCCAGAGTAAGACTTCCGTCATCGTGTTCACCTCGCTGGTGTGCCGTGCCGCCATTGAGGGCGGTCTTTCCCCGGAGGAGGCGTACTCGCTGGGGGACAGCTACATTCAGACGGCAGAAGCGGCAAAATCGTTGGATGAGCTGCACCCGCTTGCAATGATGATGTACGATGATTTCATCCGGCGTGTCCACAAGCACCGGACGAACCCGAACCTCAGTATGCAGATCCAGAAATGTGTGGATTATATCGAGATGAATCTGGACAAAAAGATCGTAGCAGAAGATCTTGCTGCCCTGGTGGGCTACACGGAATATTACCTCACCCACAAATTCAAGGAAGAAACGGGTCTGAGCGTCACGAACTATGTGAAGTTTGCAAAGGTCGAACGTGCGAAAGTTCTGCTGAAAAGCACACCGCTCAGCGTCCGGGAAATCTCCGAGCAGCTTGGCTTTGCCACCCGCAATTATTTCAGCGCGGTCTTTCAGCAAGTCACCGGAAAAACGCCCATGGAGTTCCGGGAAACATAAAGCAGAACAGGCATCCTGCGTTACCGTTTGGCGGTATCGGACAGGATGCCTGTTCTGCTATGAAGAAGAAAAATGGGGGAGAATGGCTCAGTTGAGGAACTTCTCGTTCAGGGTCACGCCAAAGTCGTGGGCAATGGCACGGAGGTCGTCGTCGGTGATGGTCTGCCGGATGATGCCGCCGCCCATGGAGAGCACCTTGACGTAAATTTCTGCGCTCTTTTCAATGGTGTGGACCAGACCAAAGGTGATGTCAAAGTCCGGGCCGGAGGCAAACAGACCGTGCTGTGCCCAGATGGCAGCCTGATATCTTCTGTTTTATACCCTGCGTGGTGCGGGGCTCATCGAGCAGGGGGAAAGCCATGTGGTACTCAGCACCGTGGACAGCATGGTGACCACCGGATTGGCTCTCCACGAAATGCTTGCCTTATGTGCACAGAGCATTCTTGCAGAAGCTGAAACCACCAGCGCACGGCAGGTCATTTTGCAGGCAGCGGAGACCCTGCGCAAAAATTACCAGCAGGAACTTTGCCTTGCCGACCTGCTGGCAGAGGCGCACATGAGCAAAAGCTATTTTCTGCGGCTGTTCCGGCGGTATATGGGCACGACACCGTATAATTATCTGGTCAACTTCCACATCACACAGGCAAAGGAACTGCTTGTCCTCACCGACCACAGCGTCAGCGAAATTGCACAGAAGGTAGGCTTTGGGGATGCCAGCAATTTTTCCACCCGCTTTGCAAAAGCCACCGGGTAAAGCCCTCTGCAATACCGCAAAAGTGCGCTGAAGCCGGTGGAGGGGGCACGGTGAGCGGAGGAATTGTGTCAAAATGACACAATTCCTCCGGGTGCTTTCATAGAACCATGGAATGTGAATATTTTGCCTTCAGGGGAGTTCATTTTTTGTGCTGAATCTCGTGAAAAGCGTATAAAAAGCTTGCAATCTTCTGCAAAATGTGATATATAGATTATACGAAACACTGCTTTAAAAGAACACTCCACCGTTCAATGATGTGTAAATGGGAGGTGCCTGCCATGACTGCTGTGGTCTATGCTCGTTATTCAACTGACAGCCAGCGCGAGGAATCCATTGAAGGTCAGATCCGGGAATGCACCGCCTATGCGGAAAAGAACGGCCTCACGGTGGTGAAGCATTACATTGACCGTGCCATCTCCGCCAAGACCGATAACCGCCCGCAGTTCCAGCAGATGATCAAGGACAGTGAGCGTGGCATCTTTGACGTCATCATTGTCTGGAAGCTCGACCGCTTTGCCCGAAACCGCTACGACAGTGCCCGGTACAAGACTCAGCTGAAGCGAAACGGCGTGAAACTGGTATCGGCAACGGAAGTCATTTCGGCTGGCCCGGAGGGCATTATTCTGGAATCGGTGCTGGAAGGTTACGCCGAATACTACTCGGCTGACCTGTCTGAAAAGGTCGTGCGCGGCATGACCGAGAACGCTCTCAAGGGCATTTATAATGGTGGCACGATTCCGTTCGGCTACATGATCGATGAGACCCGGCATTACCAGCCCGACCCGTTGTTGGCTCCGTATGTGGAGCAGACGTTCCAGAAGTATGCGGACGGTGCGACCATGACTGACCTGCGGGATTGGTTAAAGGCGCACAACATCAAAAATTCGATGGGCGGGGAGATGTCCTACAACACGATTCAGCGGATGCTGAGTAATCGCCGGTACATCGGCGAATTGCGTTTGCGGGATGTGGTACAGCCCAATGCGATCCCGGCTCTCGTGTCAGAGGACTTGTTCAACAAGGTGCAGGAAAAGCTGGCGAAAAATAAAAAGGCCCCTGCCCGTCATAAGGCAGAGGAAAGCTATCTGCTCACCACCAAGCTGTACTGCGGCAAGTGCGGTGCACTGATGTTCGGAGAAAGCGGTGTCAGCCACACCGGGAAAATGTATACCTATTACAAGTGTGCCGCCGCCAAGAAGAAAAAGACCTGCGATAAAAAGGCCGTGCGGAAACAGTGGCTGGAAGATCTAGTGGTCAACGAGACCATGAAGCTGGTGGAAGATGACGCTTCCATGAATGCCATCATTGCCAAAGTCATGGAATTGCAAAATCAGGAAAGCACGGATTTGCCCATCTATGAAAAGCAGTTGAAAGAAACGGAAACCGGCATCACCAATATGCTGAACGCTATCCAGATGGGCATTCTGACCAGCTCCACCAAGGAGCGGCTAGAAGCGCTGGAAGAACAGCGGAAGGAACTGCAAGCCCGCATTGCAGAAGAACGGCTGGCCAAGCCGAAGATGAAAGAAGAATTCGTCCGGTTCTGGCTGCTCCGTTTCCGTAAGCTGGATATGACCCAGCCGGAGCAGCGGCAGGCACTGGTGGATACCTTCATCAATGCCATCTATCTCTACGATGATAAGGTTCTCATTACCTTTAATTATAAGGAAGGTACGGAAACGGTCGCTTTTGGGGAAGCCGTAAAAGCAGAGAAAAGTTCGGATATGAGTGCGCGAGGTGCACCAGATATTGAACGTCAAATCGTAAGATTTGGCGTTCTTTTTTGTTATGCAACCCCGAAAAATCGGGGCTTGCACGGTCAATGCACGGTTTTTGCACGGTTGGTGTTTTCGTGGGAGTCCTCTGCATGGGCTGGAATTACTTTGAAATGCGTGGTAAATTTTGCATTAGGTCAGCAGAGCCAGACGGAGCTGCGCCTTTACTTTGGGGTCTGCATTCTTCAGAAGTTCCAGCAGAGCAGTCGTAGAGATGGTCGGTTCGCCTGCGGCGGGCACAGCCTGCGGGCTGGGGCTTTCCTGTTTGACGTAGAAACCTTCCTCAAACTTCTTGCCCAGTTCTACACGAGAGGACTTCTGGATATGCGCATAGGTGTTCACCAGCATATCCGCCGTAGCGTGTCCTGTGGTGCCCTGAACGGCCTTCACATCGCCGCCAGAGATCATCAGCTGATAGGTGGGCACTGGAATGGCGCAGACCGTGAAAGACGATGCGGGGAAACTCCGGATGTGCGTTCTGCCATTCGGGATCTGATGCCGGGCACAAAGCGGTTTTGGGAGCTGAAAAAGTCCATCGGTCATGTAACTCAGAAGGTTCTGACCGCTCAGCTGCGGCAGATGGAGGAAAGCAGAATAAGTAAAAGACGGGGTGCTGTGCATTTGTGCAGCACCCCGTCTTTTATTTGTGTTCATCTGCGCCCGGCTCATAGAGCAGCTCCAAATAGGGGTGCTTCCGGATGGCGGCAACCACCTCATCCAGGCGGGTCGCGCAGAAATTCTGGCAGCATAGAGTTTGTGCCGATAGAAATTTTGCGTACAGTAGATTTTGGAAATCTTCTTTGATGCCGCAAATCGTAGGCGGTGCCCATGGTTAGATAGATCTCGTCCTGCGGCAGAAGATCAATAAAATTGCGATAATAAACTATTCGCCCAGGTGCCAGATGTCGCGGTTGTACTCGGCAATGGTGCGGTCAGAGGAGAACATGCCCGCTTTGGCAATGTTCACCAGACACTTGCGCCGCCAGCCTTTCGGGTCGCAGGCGTAATCGCTGAGGGCCTGCCCCTTGCGCACAACGTAGGCGTTGAAGTCCGGCAGGGTCTGGAACCAGTCTTTATGGATCAGCTCGTTGTGCAGGCGGGTCAGGTTTTCGGCGTGACCGGCGGCCAGCATCTCCGGGCCGGTGAGGAAGTTGATAGCGCGGCGGATGTTGGCATCGCCCTCCACCCACTGGGCGGGGTCGTAGTCGCCCACGGCGTAGCGGTGGATGACCTGATCGGAGGTCTGGCCGAAGATATAGATGTTCTCCTCGCCCACCTGCTGGCTGATCTCCACATTGGCACCGTCCATGGTGCCCAGCGTCAGCGCGCCGTTCAGCATGAACTTCATGTTGCCGGTGCCGGAAGCTTCCTTGGAGGCAAGGCTGATCTGCTCGGACAGGTCGCAGGCCGGGATCAGCTTTTCGGCGGCGGTAACGTTGTAGTTCTCCACGAACACCACCTGCAGCCACTTGGACACTTCCGGGTCTGCGGCAATGACCTTGGACAGAGTCAGCAGCGCATGGATGATGTCCTTTGCAATGGTGTAGGCAGGTGCCGCCTTGGCACCGAAGATGCTCACCAGCGGAGCAGCGGGCAGGTGCCCGGCCTTGATCTCGTAGTACTGATGGATGAGGTACAGCAGGTTCAGCTGCTGGCGCTTGTACTCGTGCAGGCGCTTGGACTGGATATCGAACACAGCACCGGTGTTCACGCTCACCTTCTGGGTGCGCAGCAGCCAGTCTGCCAGTGCTTTCTTGTTGGCCTTTTTCACAGCGGTCAGCTGCTCCAGCACAGCTTCGTCGTCAGCAAAAGCCAGCAGCTTTTCCAGCTCGGCGGCATCCTTACGGAAGCCGGAGCCGATGTGCTGTTCCAGCGCGGCGGTCAGGCGGGGGTCGCATTCCAGCAGCCAGCGGCGGAAGGTGATGCCGTTGGTCTTATTGTTGAACTTTTCCGGGTACAGCTCGTAGAAGCCATGCAGCTCGGAATTTTTCAAAATCTCGGTGTGCAGCGCTGCCACGCCGTTGGTGGAGTGGGTGAAGTGGATGTCCATGTGGGCCATGTGCACCCGGTCGTCTTTGTCGATGATGGCAAGGCTCTCGTCCTTGGTGCGGGTGCGGGCCAGTGCGTCCAGCTTTTCGATAATGGGCATCAGCTGGGGCACCACGGCATCCAGATAGGCGCGGGGCCACTTTTCCAGCGCTTCGGCCAGAATGGTGTGGTTGGTGTAGGCGCAGGTCTTTGTGACGATCTTTACGGCTTCCTCAAATTCGATGCCCTTTTCGCCCAGCAGCCGGATCAGCTCCGGGATGACCATGCTGGGGTGGGTGTCGTTGATCTGGATGGCGGCGTAGTCGGCCAGATCATGGTAATCGCAGCCCCGGGCGGCACACTCGGCCAGAATGAGCTGGGCACCGGCAGAGACCATCAGGTACTGCTGGTACACCCGCAGGCGGCGGCCTGCCTCATCGGAATCGTCCGGGTAGAGGAAGAGGGTCAGGTTCTTGTCGATGGCAGTTTTATCGAAGGCAATGCCGTCATGGACGATGCTCTCATCGATGGTGTCAAGGTCAAACAGGTTCAGGGTGTTGGTGCGGCCCTCGTAGCCGGTGACCGCCAGCTTGTACAGCCGGGCGGTGTACTCTTTGCCAGCCAGCTCCACCGGGTAGGTGATGTCGGTCTTTTCCGCCCAGCTGTGGGCGGTGAGCCACGGGTCGGGCTTTTCGTTCTGCACGCCGTCCTCAAAGGACTGGTGGAACAGGCCGAAGTGATACCGCAGGCCCACGCCGTCGCCGGGCAGGTTCAGCGTTGCCAGAGAGTCGAGGAAGCAGGCAGCCAGACGGCCCAGACCGCCGTTGCCCAGAGAAGGTTCCGGCTCCACCTCTTCGATATCGGAAAGGCTCTTGCCGACGGCAGCCAGTGCATCGCGGGCTTCATCGTACAGTCCCAGATTGATGAGGTTGTTGGACAGCAGCTTGCCGATGAGAAATTCGGCGCTGATATAGTACAGCTTGCGGCCGGTGACCGTCTGCACACGGTCGGCGCTCTTCTGCCGGACGAGTTCCAGCAGCGCGAGATACAGCTCCTGATTCGTGCAGTCTGCCAGCGGCTTGCCCGTGAGACCCTGTAACGTTTCGGTAAAGCTCATAAATGCATCCTCCTTTGTTAGGGTGTATCTGAAAAGTCGAAAATTTAGTCTATTTCTACAAGCACAGCCGGATCTTGCGTGAAACAGCCTTAGATCCCGTTTGTGCTTGCGAAATATTCGTCATTTTCTTTGTTTTCAAATACACCTTGCGGAAAACAGGTTTGACATCTGTACTTCCAGATATACCACATAAAACAATCAAAATCTTGCCTAAAAAGCGCAGACTGTGGTACAATCCTATCATCGGGAGGTGAAACAATGCAAAATCAGGCATCTTTGCAGGAGACCAAGCAGCATGGTGCCGTGCGGTTTCCCTTCAATCTGTATCCCTGCACCATTCCGGGGGACTTTCCGCAGGTGGCGCTCCACTGGCAGGAGAGCATGGAGCTGGTCTTTGTCAAGCGGGGCACAGGACTGGTGCAGGTGGGCGCTGAGAGCTGCCCGGCCCGCATGGGGGACATCTTTATTTTTACGCCCGGCACCCTCCATGCCCTGCGGCAGGCCGAAGGGCAGTGCATGGAATACGAAAATATCATTTTTGAGCTGGAGCTTCTGGGCGGCGCAGAGGACCTTTGTGCCGAGAAATATCTGCTTCCGCTGCAAAGCGGGCGCTTGTCGCTGCCTGCGCGGCTGACCCCGAACGATTTGTGCTATCTGCAGGCCGCCGCCTGCCTGCGGGAGGTGGAGGATGCCAACCGCGCCAAGCTCCCCGGCTACGAGCTGCAGGTCAAGGGGGCATTGCTGCGGTTTCTTGCCCTGCTCCTTGCACAGGGCCGGCAGCGGCTTGCCGCCGAGACAGCCGACACCCAGCGGCTGAAAACGCTCCTGCAATGGCTTTCGGCCCATTATACCGAGGAACTCCGGGTCGCCGATGCCGCCGGGGTCTGCTCCTTCAGTGCCAGCCACTTCATGCGGTGGTTCCGGCAGATGACTGGGCAGAGCTTTGTGGCCTTTCTGAACGAGTACCGGCTCAACGCCGCCGCCGAAGCGCTGCAGGCCACGGATGAGACGGTTCTGACCATCGCTTCCCGGTGCGGGTTTGAGAACCTTTCCTATTTTAACCGGGCGTTCAAGGCGCACTTCGGCATGACACCCCGGGAGTACCGGAAAAAATAAGCAAAACGAGGCCGTTCTGCCTCTCTGGAAAAGAGAGGAAACGGCCTCGTTTTTTGCACATCAGGCCTCCGGCGGCGGGCAGCAGCTCTCCCGTTGGATGAGCTTATGCGGCACGATGATCTTGGTTGCCAGAAGATTCGGGTTTTCGATGTGGTTGATGGTCTGGCTGGCCGCTTCCATGCCCAGCTGGTAGGGGTTCACATCCACGGTGGTCAGCTGCGGGCTGGTAATGCGGGAGAACAGCGAGTTATTGAAGGACACGATGGAAAGGTCTTTCGGGACGCGCAGCCCCAGCTTGCCGCAGAACTGTTCCAGCACCACGGCAAGGATGTCGTCGCTGACCAGCATGGCGGTGGGGCGGTCCGGCGCGGTGAACAGGGCCTTCAGCGTTTCTTCGTAAGCATCGTTCAGGGCGTCGATTTCCAGTTCAAGTTCGATGAGCAGTGGCGCAAACTGAAGGCCTACGCCAACAGCAAAGGCATCCGGATCATCGGCGATATCCCCATCTATGTGGCGCTGGATTCGGCGGATGCATGGGCAAACCCGGGGCTGTTCCAGCTGGACCAAGAAAATCTGCCCACGGCGGTGGCGGGCGTTCCCCCGGATGGATTTTCGCCCACCGGTCAGCTCTGGGGCAATCCGCTCTACCGCTGGGAAGCCCACCGCGAAACCGGCTATCAGTGGTGGATCACCCGCCTGTGGTACTGCTTCGAGCTGTACGACGTGGTGCGCATCGACCACTTCCGCGGGTTCGATGAGTATTTCTCCATCCCCTACGGCAGCGAGACTGCGGCAGAGGGCCACTGGGAGAAAGGCCCCGGCATCGAGCTGTTCCGTGCCGTGGAGCAGGCACTGGGCAAGCGGGAGACCATTGCAGAGGACCTTGGTTATATGAGCGAGACGGTCCGTCAGCTGGTGCGGGACAGCGGCTTCCCCGGCATGAAGGTGCTGGAATTTGCCTTTGACTCCCGCGACACCGGCAGTGCCAGCGACTATCTGCCCCACAACTACCCGGTGAATAGCGTGGCCTATACCGGCACCCACGACAACGAGACGCTGGTATCGTGGTATCAGACTGTCACCGATGCCGAGCGCGCCATGGTGCGGGACTATCTGTACGACTACGCCACCCCGGAGGAGCGGCTCTATAAAAGCATGATCGCACTGATCCTGCGCAGCGCAGCGGCGGTCTGCATCGTTCCCATGCAGGACTGGCTGGGGCTGGACAACTCTGCCCGCATCAACAAACCCTCCACCGTGGGCCAGAACTGGCGCTGGCGGCTGAAAAAGACCCAGCTGACAAAGAAGCTCCAAAAGGAGATCTGCCAGCTGACCACCCGCTACGGCCGGATGAACTGGGCGTGACAGTATAGTGTCCTGGACTTGATTTTGGAAAGTTTATTGCAGAATAGTGGCAGAAGTAATACTTATTCAAAAATAAAAACGACAAAGAACAAATAAAAAAGTACAGAATATGGGTCGGCCCGGTCGAACAGCTGGTTCACATAGTCCTTCTGGGGGATGCCGATGGTCCACAGGCTGTACTTGTCATCCATGGGGATGATGCCCTTTGCCATCATGGTATTCACCACCGGGATGTGCAGCCGGTCGGTGCCCACTTGGCCGGTGATGGCCACCAGCGGCGCACCGTCCGGATAGGAGTGCGCGAGGCGCACCACAAAAAAGCACGAAGCAGCAATGCTTGGTGCTTTTTCTTTTTGACATGTGCCGCGGGATGCTTTATAATAAGAATGATTTCAGATGTTTGCGGGGCGGTGCGCCCTGCGGTAAAATTACGGCAAGCAAAAAAGGGAACTGCTATGAGAGAAGAAAAGGCCAGCGCATTGCCGCTGCTGCTGGACGTGCGCAGAATGGACGAAAATAACCGGGCTTACGCCTACCGTATGCTGCGCAAAAATATTATGACCTTGCAGCTGCAGCCGGGCTGTCAGCTGAGCGAGGCCGAACTGTGCGAACAGCTGGCCATGAGCCGCACACCGGTACACGAAGCGCTGATGATGCTGAAAAGCGAGTGGCTTGTGGATGTTCTGCCGCAGCGCGGCAGCATTGTGTCCAAGATCAGCGTTCCATACCTGAACGAAGGCTTTGCCATGCGCCGCATTCTGGAACCGGCGCTGCTGCGCGGGCTGGCCGGAAAGCTGACAAGGGAACAGCTGAACGAATTTCAGGAACTGCTGAACCGGCAGAACGAAGACCTTTATCTGGATCAGGATGCAGCAGATGACTTCTTCATCTCGCTGGATAACGACTTCCACAGGCTTTTGTACCACGATTCCGGCTACGACCGCATCTGGGAGGCTATGCACAACGTTACGTCCCATATGGACCGTGTGCGGTATCTGGACTCGGCCCTTTGCCGGGGAAATATTGCCTCGGTGCAGAAAGAGCACGAGCAGATCTTTGGCTACCTGCGGGACGGCCTGCCGCTGGACGTGGACGTAGAAGCCCTGTTTGAGCATCACCTTGGCATGTACCGTGAGAATTTCCAGAAGATATTGGAACGGTTCCCGGATTTCTTTGTACGGACATAAACCAAAAAGAGCGCCCGCTGCTGACCCTTACAAGGCCATGGCAGGGGGTGCTTTTTTGGTTCAATACGGATACGGCTTTACGCCGGGCTGCGGATATCAATTTACGACGGCAGTGTTTCTGATGGATTTTGCACCAGAAATGCTGCTTTTTCTGTTCAAAACCCGGAAAAACAGCAGTTTGTGCTCTTGAATTGCCCGAAAAGCTTGCAGGAATGCAGGTTTTTGTGGTAATATTTAAGATATGTTCCCGTTGAGGGGAAGAAAGAGAGGGGTAATCAAATGATCAATATCTGCATCATTGCCACCATTGTGATCTATCTGGTGGGAATGCTGCTGGTTGGCTTTGTCTACAGCAAATCCAACGAGGACAGCAGCGATTTCTACCTCGGCGGCCGCACGATGGGCCCGCTGGTCACGGCTATGAGCGCCGAAGCCAGCGATATGTCCAGCTGGCTGCTGATGGGTATGCCGGGCCTTGCATATCTCACCGGCATCGCGTCGCCGGGCTGGACGGCCATCGGCCTTGCTGTGGGCACATGGCTCAACTGGCTCATCGTGGCCCGCCGCCTGCGCCGCTACTCGGCCAATCTGGATGCCATCACGGTGCCGCAGTTCCTTTCCCTGCGGTTCCATGACCAGCGCAACCTGCTCAACGCGCTGGGCGCGGTCATCATCATCGTGTTCTTCATCCCGTACACCGCTTCCGGCTTTGCCGCCTGCGGCAAGCTGTTCAACAGCCTGTTTGGCGTGGATTACATGGCGGCCATGGTTCTGTCCGCTGTGGTCATCGTGGGTTACACCATCATGGGCGGCTTCCGCGCTGTGTCTACCACCGACCTGATCCAGTCCGTTGTCATGAGCATGGCGCTGATCGCGGTGCTGGTGTATGGCGTCAATGTGGCAGGCGGCTGGGATGTGGTTCTGGACAACGCCCGCAGCCTGCCCGGCTACCTGACCATGGCTGCAAGCCACAATGCGGCAGACAATACCGCCACCTCCTACAGCCTGCTGGACATCGCGTCTACGCTGGCATGGGGTCTGGGCTACTTCGGCATGCCCCACATCCTGCTGCGCTTCATGGCCATTGAGGACGAAAAGAAGCTGGTGCTCAGCCGCCGCATTGCAAGCGTGTGGGTGGTCATTGCCATGACCGCTTCCATCGTCATCGGCATGGTGGGTCTGGGCATGACCAAGGCGGGCGCGCTGGAGTTCCTGAGCGGCTCTTCCAGCGAGACCCTGATCGTGCGCGTGGCCAGCCTGATCGCTCAGCACGGCGTGCTGGCAGCCATTCTGGCAGGCCTGATCCTTGCCGGCATCCTTGCCGCTACCATGTCCACCGCCGACAGCCAGATGCTGGCAGCGGCCTCCAGCGTATCCCAGAACATCCTGCAGGAGTTCGGCCACATGAAGCTGACCGAGAAGCAGAGCCTGTTCGCTGCCCGCCTGACCATCATCTGCATCAGTGTGGTGGGCGTGGTGCTGGCCCGCGACCCCAACTCCAGCGTGTTCGGCATCGTCAGCTTTGCATGGGCCGGTTTTGGCGGCTCCTTTGGCGCAGTGGTGCTGTGCTCCCTGTTCTGGAAGCGCTGCAACTGGCAGGGCGCACTGGCCGGTATGCTCTCCGGCGGCCTGATGGTCTTTGTATGGAAGTACATCATCAGCCCGCTGGGCGGCGTGTTTGGCATCTACGAGCTGCTGCCTGCCTTCCTGATGTCTCTGGTGGTCTGTGTTGTGGTGAGCCTTGTCACCCCGGCACCCTCGGCAGAGATCGAGGCAGAGTTCGACGCTGCCAAGTAAAAACGATTTAAAATGCCCTCCGCTGCGCTCTGGGCATAGCAGCGGAAAAATGATTGATGCTTATGCAAAAGAGCAAAGCCGGCGGGCTTTGCTCTTTTGCTTTTTCACGGGTGGGGACGCAGAGGAAATCGGCATTTAATTCAAAAGGATCAGCCATGCTTCGCAGCATGGAAGCAGAAATCCAAAACAGAAAAAGAACAGAAGATCCAGCACGAGCCGCATCAGACGGGTAAGCGGCGTGCCGAAAGACATGGCGTGAATGATAAAAAGATTCACCTCACCCCAGCGCCGGTAGTAACCGGTTTGCTCAAAATTGTTCCAGAGCTCAAGAGATAGAAATTCAAATCCGGCAAACAATGGAAAAATGACCAGGGAGGACATCCAGCCGTCGGCCTGAAGCGAACCATCGCTGAGAGTCCGCCAGTGCACAGCTAATCTGCCTGGACAGGCAAAAATTCCCCACAGGGCAAGTGCAATGCTTAATGCAAGAAGAGCAGTACGCACAGAATGCCAGTCTACAGTGTGCTGGCGGCGCAGCATGGTGAAAAAATCTTCCAGAGGAACGGGAGGAGTGTCATCTTTTTGACGGGAGTCATGACAGTGCATCAGGTCAGCGAGGGTCAGGCCCAGTACATCGGCCAGCGGCTCCAGCGTGTTGATGTCTGGCAGCCCGATGCCGCGTTCCCAGCGGCTGACGGCTTTATCCGTAACGTGAAGCTGCTGAGCCAGTTCGGCCTGCGTCATGTTCCGCTCCCGGCGCACTTGTGCAAGGAATGCACCAAATTCTTTTGCATCCATTCTGCTCACATCCTTTTCCACAGGATAACACAGGAATGTGGAAAATACAACCGACGGAACGTTTACCTTCCGGCTTACAAAACAAAAAGGACGTGCTCCCTTGCGGGAACACGTCCTTTTTTATCGCTTCAGTATCAGGCGGAGATCAGCTTACAGCTGGGGGCCGGCAGAGACCAGAGCCTTGCCGTGCTCGTTGCCCTCGTACTTCTTGAAGTTCTTGATGAAGCGGCTTGCCAGATCCTTGGCCTTCTCTTCCCACTGGGAAGCGTCAGCATAGGTGTCGCGAGGATCCAGAATGCCGGTGTCCACGCCGTTCAGCACGGTGGGAACCTCGAAGTCGAAGTAGGGGATCTTCTTGGTGGGCACATTGTTGATGTCGCCGTTCAGGATGGCGTCGATGATGCCGCGGGTATCCTTGATGGAGATGCGCTTGCCGGTGCCGTTCCAGCCGGTGTTGACCAGATAAGCCTTAGCGCCGCTCTTCTGCATCTTCTTGACCAGCTCCTCAGCATACTTGGTGGGGTGCAGCTCCAGGAAGGCCTGGCCGAAGCATGCAGAGAAGGTGGGGGTGGGCTCGGTGATGCCGCGCTCGGTGCCTGCCAGCTTTGCAGTGAAGCCGGACAGGAAGTAGTACTGGGTCTGCTCGGGGCTCAGGATGGAGACCGGGGGCAGAACGCCGAATGCGTCAGCAGACAGGAAGATGACGTTCTTTGCAGCGGGTGCAGAAGAAATGGGGCGGACGATGTTCTTGATGTGGTTGATGGGGTAGGACACACGGGTGTTCTCGGTAACGCTCTTATCGGCGAAATCGATGTGGCCCTCGGCATCCAGAGTGACGTTCTCCAGCAGAGCGTTGCGCTTGATGGCGTTGTAGATATCGGGCTCGGAGTCCTTATCCAGGTTGATGACCTTTGCGTAGCAGCCGCCCTCGAAGTTGAACACGCCGTTGTCGTCCCAGCCGTGCTCGTCATCGCCGATCAGCAGACGCTTGGGATCGGTGGACAGGGTGGTCTTGCCGGTGCCGGACAGACCGAAGAAGATAGCGGTGTTCTCGCCGTTCAGGTCGGTGTTGGCAGAGCAGTGCATGGAAGCCATGCCCTTCAGCGGCAGGAAGTAGTTCATCATGGAGAACATGCCCTTCTTCATCTCGCCGCCGTACCAAGTGTTCACGATGACCTGCTCCTTGCTGGTGATGTTGAACACAACAGCAGTCTCAGAGTTCAGGCCCAGCTCCTTGTAGTTCTCAACCTTGGCTTTGGATGCGTTGTAGACAACGAAATCGGGCTCAAAGTTCTCCAGCTCCTCAGCGGTGGGCTTGATGAACATGTTGGTGACGAAGTGTGCCTGCCATGCAACTTCCATGACAAAGCGGATGGCCATGCGGGTATCCTTGTTGGCACCGCAGAATGCATCCACCACGTACAGGCGCTTGTTGGACAGCTCCTTCTGAGCGATGGCCTTCACAGCAGCCCATGCTTCCTGAGAAGCGGGGTGGTTGTCGTTCTTGTACTCGTCAGAAGTCCACCACACGGTGTCCTTGGAGTTCTCGTCCATAACGATGAACTTGTCCTTGGGAGAACGGCCGGTGTAGATGCCGGTCATAACGTTCACAGCACCCAGCTCGCTGACCTGGCCCTTTTCGTAGCCTTCCAGACCGGGCTTGGTCTCTTCCTCGAACAGCTGCTCGTAGGAGGGGTTGTACACGATCTCAGTCGTGCCGGTAATGCCATACTTGGTAAGATCCAACTTTGCCATATTCGCTATACCTCTACTTTCGTTTGATCCATACGTCCTGTATAGGGCACAGCGTTTCCCGGCGGGCCGGGCGCTGCGCAGAAGGCTTGCAGTTTGTAAATGCAAATTCTCCTGTATACCATTATACATAAAAGTATCCCGAAATCAATAAACGAATCGTGCTATTTGCAGAAAAGAAACAAATTTCATTAAGAAATTTAACTGCCTGAAACAATTTCAGGAAACAAAAGCAGGGGGCGAAACCTGAAAAAATAAGGTGGAACGGCGGGAAAACAATTTTTTGATAAAATTTTGACGAGCTGGGATGCATGAAAAACCGAGCACAAAAACGGTCCTTCCCGCAAAACGGCGCGGCAGGGAAGAGCGGAACAGGATCCACAGCCCGATTTGTGCAAAATTTACGAGATTTTGACGATTTTTATGACAAAGAAGCTTTGCCTGTGGTATACTGTATCTGACAAAAGGACAGCCCCGCTTTTTCTGTGTGCTACATATAAAAAGGTAAAAGATCATGAAGACCATCTACATCCTGCTCACCCGGTCGGGTACCCTGCTTTCAAACCTTGTTTACGCTGTTACCGGTGCAAATTATACCCACGCTTCGCTGGCTTTTGACGAAGACCTGAGCTGCCTGTACAGCTCTACCCGCAAAAACGGCTATACCATGTTCCCGGCAGGGCCCAGCAGGGAATACCTGAACCGGGGTGTGTTCCGTCTGCGGGAGAACGTGCCCTGCGCACTGTATGCGCTGGATGTGAGCGATGAAGCCTACACCCGTGCCCGCCGCCGTGCCGAGCACATGATGGCCCACGGCAGCCTTTACCAGTTCAACGTTATCGGTCTTGCGCTCTGCGGGATGCATATCCGCTGGAAGCGCCGCCGGCACTATTTCTGCTCCCAGTTCGTCAGCGAGGTGCTGGAAAAGAGCGGTGCCATGGAGCTGCCCAAGCACAGCACCCTGATGCACCCGAACGACTACACCCGGCTGGAAGAGCTGCGGTGCGTATACAAGGGTACACTGGCCGGCCTGCCGCAGCGCCAGCAGATGGAATTTGACCAGAACGATACGGTGATCAGCGTATATCTGGGGCTGGCGCTGGGCCTGTTCCACACCGGCGCAGCCCGGGTGCGGAAGATTTTTTGAAAAAATTGAATTTTTGTGTTGACAAAGTAGGCGTGCTATGCTAAAATAGCCAAGTCGGGAGCGAACACCCGATGCAAAATGGACGTATGGCCCGTTGGTCAAGCGGTTAAGACAGAGGCCTCTCACGCCTTTAACATCGGTTCGATTCCGGTACGGGTCACCATTTTATAGTAGTAAAACGGTCATGTGCCGTTTTATATAGATGCCTCTTTAGCTCAGTCGGTTAGAGCACCTGACTGTTAATCAGGGTGTCGCCTG
>ERZ780150.817-NODE-817-length-24441-cov-7.361888_pt1 | contig 24441 bp, 20 predicted proteins | sample MGYA00511019_ERZ780150 | MGnify/ENA primary metagenome ERZ780150 (study PRJEB29588, sample SAMEA2151633) | human gut metagenome | biome: human gut; feature: human-associated habitat; material: faeces | place: Denmark | collected 2008/2010 ...
CTTCCAAAGAGAACTCAACCCGAATCTTTTTCGAGTCGACCTCGCCCTTGGAAAGCAAGACAACCGTCTCCACATGGCTGGTGGCCGGGAACTGGTCCACAGCCCATGCCTTCTCCGTCCTATACCCTTTCTTCTTAAAATACGCCAGATCTCTCGCCAGCGTCTCTGGATTGCAGGACACATAGACCACGCGGTCCGGATTCAAGATCGCTACAGCATCCATAAATTCTTCTGTGCTTCCGCTTCTCGGCGGGTCCATGAAGACTACGTCGGCGTGGGCATTCTGGGAAGCCATCTGGACCATGAATTTTCCGGCATCGTTGTTGTAGAAGCGGATGTTTTTCTCGCCGTTTGCCTTCGCGTTTGTTACGGCATCCCGGACGGCATCCTTGTTTAACTCGACGCCAATGACTTCCTTCGCGGCAGACGCTACGACGATTCCGATGGTTCCGATTCCGCAGTAGGCGTCAACAACGGTCTCTTTTCCGGTGAGTCCTGCTGCCTCGATCGCCAGGTTGTAGAGCTTCTCCGTCTGAACCGGGTTGATCTGGTAGAAGGATTTTGAGGAGATCCGGAATTTCTTGCCACAGAGGACATCGACAATAAATCCAGGTCCGTAAAGCACATGTTCCTTTTCCCCGAGGACCATGCTGGTGTCGCGGCCATTTACGTTCTGCACCACGGTCGTGATCTCCGGGTGAACCTTTCGGAGCGCCTTCACGAAGTTGTTCTTCGACGGGAACACCGGGGACGCGGTGATCAGGACTACCATGATCTCCCCTGTGGCATGGGCGGTGCGCACCAGGACATGGCGCAGGAAGCCGTATCCGGTATCCTCATCGAATACCTTCATTTTGAAGGATGGAAGAAGTTCACGGATCGTTCCGATGATCTCATCCGCCTTTTTGTTCTCGATCAGGCATGTCTCCACCGGGAGAACCGTGTGGGTTCCCTCTTTGTATACGCCGGAGATGATACGGCCTTTCCTGTCGCGGGCCATGACTGCATGGACCTTGTTCCGGTAATGGAACGGGTCGTCCATGCCGATGATCTCCTCAACCCTGCAGAACGGGCGGAGAAGATCAGAAACCTCTTTCTTTTTGTGCTCTAACTGCTTCTCATATGGCATATCCAGATACTGACAGCCGCCACAGGTCTTGAAATGTGGACAGAGGGATTTTTTCCGCTCTGTTTTTGCTTCTGCCTGGACAGATGCATTTTTTCCTCGAACATGTGCTGTTTTGCGGTCATCCTGGCGTTTGGCTGCGGATGCCGCCTTCTTTTTGTCACCAGCGTTCACGTTTTTCTCCCCTGTAGGATTCCATGCTCCGCCATACTTTTTTTCTAATTTTTCATCAATATATCCCAGCTTTTTTTCTACACTTTTATCCTGATTTCCGTAGTTTCTTCCGTTTCTTTTCTCTGTACCGCTGACGAAATTCTGCGTTTCTTTTCTTCCGCTATTTCTTTCGGTCTTCCCGTTCACATTTCTTCCATTATTCCCGTTTCTGCCAGCGTTCTCTTTCTTCCAGCTCTTCTTTCCATTCTCCCCGGCACCTTTAAACTTCTTTTCCCTGTATTCCATAATAAATATTTCTCCATTCTTATCTGAAACATTCCGCTTGATTCCCGGAATGCGGATGATTATAATAACACATAAAGTATAGCGTTTTTTCCCGGAATATTCCACTGAAACTTTTTATCTGGGACAATTCCGGCCGTTATACACAGTTGGGCATTTTCTGAGCTGAAAATACCGCATGATACATGCAGATTTTGCCGGCTTAGAATGCAAAGCATCAGTAAAACCAGTTGTAACTGTTCCTCACATTTTCAAGAAAGGACGCAGCATCTGGACACTCCAGACACTGCCGAAAAACAAATCATGAATAATGAATCCAATACCCCTGTTGCCGAATCCGGACGCCCGAAGGACGTCACTGGACGAATCGAGACCGAAATCCGCACCTACGATCTCCTGGACTCCTTAAATATTCCCTACATGCGCTTTGACCATGAGGCCGCATTCACCATCGACGCATGCAACGGTGCCGACGAAGTCCTTGGGATCCATATCTGCAAGAACCTCTTCCTCTGCAACGCCCAGAAGACGAAATTCTACCTTCTCCTGATGCCTGGACATAAGAAATTCAAAACGAAGGTTCTCTCCAAACAGATCGGTTCCGCGAGACTTTCTTTTGCGGATGATGACCATATGAAGGAATTTCTTGGTCTGACTCCCGGATCTGTCAGCATCATGGGACTCATGAATGACCCTGAGAACCATGTAAAGCTTCTGATCGATTCTGACGTCTTAAAGGACGAGTATTTCGGCTGCCATCCGTGTATCAACACCACAAGCATGAAGCTCAAAACGTCCGATATCATGGAGAAATTTCTTCCGGCTGTTCATCACGAGCCGACGATCGTGGATCTTCCATGGGAGGAATAAAAACAGCGTTTTCCACCAATCATCGTAAGTACCAGTTTTCCCACACGCTAAAGTCACCTGTAGAATCCATTAACAGGAATTATTTTTAAATGGTAACTATTCAGTACCTTCATAGTTACGTGCAAAAATCCATTCCAGATCAGCTTCGCTGATGGGATTTTTGCCTTCCAGCCTATGTTTTCTTGCGGTCAGCGCAGCAAGTGCGCAGACCTACTGAACAGTTACTTTAAATGTATATCTACAAAAAGAAGAACAGGAACGCAGATCTCATCAAAAGACCGCGTCCCCGTTCTTCTTTTTATCCTTTATTCTATCCTGAAACCTTTATCCGCTCACTGCGCATTTTCGCAGAAAGCATACCATTTTCCTGGCCGTCAGCATCCAAAATGTGCTGATCTGCCGCCTGCTCCCCGGAAACTCCGGTTTTACTGCATGATGCCATTTGCATCAAACGTATAGCTGACGCCATCGATCGTCATCGTCGTGCCTGTCACCATAGCACCTAACTCAGACGGATCCAGATAATACCAGTATCCATCCGGATTGATCCAGCCGCTCATTCTTCCGCCATCACGGTAGAAGTACCATTTGCCGCTCTCATTCTTCCACTCACCGGTATCCACCGCGGTTCCCTTAGTGACCGGAGCATAATCCTTGTAAGCGAATTCCAGGCATACATTTCCGTTGATTCCGTTTACATGCCCCTTATCCGTACACTGCCAGATTGTGCGGCCCTCATATGTACCGTCCGCGCCGTATCTCGCAAGCCAGATATCATAGTGGATCTGCTTTGTGTCCATCTCGGTCGTAAATTTGCTGTAGTCGCTGTATACGATCGGTGTGTAGCCTGCCGCAGCGATCGTATCACAGAATGCGTTTACCACATCTGTGAGCTCCTGAACCGAAAGCTCCAAGATATATTTTGACTCTACATCCACAGCGATCGGATACTTTACATTGTATCCGGATACTTTTTCTACAGCATATTTTGCAGCCGCCTTCGCTTCCTCCACAGTTTTCGTCTGAAGATAAACATACGGAGCTGCCTGAACTCCATTGTCCATAGCACCCTTCATATTTTTCTCATAATTCGGATCCATGGTGTAACCACCCTCATATCCGTAAGACATCATCTTAATAAAAGCGAATGATATATCATCTGCCGCAACCTTCGCCCAGTCGATATCTCCCTGCCATTTTGCAACACTGATGCCGCGGAGAAGCGCTCCCTCTATTGTTTTTCCATTATTATCCACATAAACACCATTTACCTTTTTCCATGCATTTGCAGGATCCGTTACACTGGTATCCGTGGATGCCTTATTCTGCTCATCATAACCTGGTCCGATCTCATCCGCAAACGCGGTAAAACTGCCCTGTGTGATCATTAGCGCCGCGAGGACTGCTGCCATATATCGAAATTTTTTCTGAAACATTCTGATTCCGCCTTTCTTTTCTGCCCGTGTTTTATTCCTTAAATATTTTCCATCTTCAAAGCTGCACAAGAAACCGTTGTAACTATAAAGGTGCTAAACGACTACAAACAGTTTTCTTTAAGTCTTCACAAGTATACTACAATTTCCCTCTTTTTTTATTAAGAACTTCTTACATTTTCGTTGTCACACCTCTAAGACTTTGTGGCAAAATTTCGTCCATGATAAAAGCCGCCAGTTTCCGGACAGCCTTCCCTGTGCCGCAAAAACAAAAGAACCCTTGAAAACCAAGGGTTCCGGAGCGGAGACGGAGGGATTCGAACCCTCGTACCGGGATGAACCGATAAACGCATTTCGAGTGCGCCGCGTTACGGCCGCTTCGCTACGTCTCCAGGATGTCTGTCTCTTTAAAAAAGGCAGACTACATATTATTATACATATTTTTTCAGATTTGTATAGAGAAATTACAAAATAATTTTCACCAGCTTGCTCGTGCGTCGGTTTTCATCTCAAAATGCTTTGCAAGCTTGCCTGCATAAACATTTTTAAATGAGAACTGATATTAGGCGAACGCCAAATGCTTCTTGTTTTCATGCACATGAAAACAAGAAGCCAGCAGGCATCAATCCACTAATTCCCCTCCGCAAAATAAGCATCCACTGCTCCGGCGATCCCGCTCGCGATTTTCCCCTGGTAACCGTCATCCTGCAGCCAGGTATCCTCATCCGGATTGCTTAAAAATCCCATTTCAAACACACAGACCGGAATCTCGCACCAGTTGATATCGGAGGAGCTGTCCGTCTCCTGGACGCCGCGGTTTTTCGTGCCTGTGGTGCCGCAGACGGTGTCAACGATCTTCTTGGAAAGATTATAGCTCTTGTCGTGAAGACTGGCGTTATAAGGATTCTGGGACGTCATGCAGGTGGACAGGGCGCCGTAGACGCTGGAGTTATCCATAGTACCGGCATGAAGACGGATCAGGATATCCGCTCCGCTCTTGTTTGCCGCCACAGACCGCTCCGCGCTGCTCATATTCACATCATGGCTCGTGCGGATCATGACGACATGATAGCCGCGGTTTATAAGCTCTTTTTCCAGCTTTTTCGCCACTGTCAGCGTCACCTCGTACTCCGGGACTCCGCTGGATGTTCCCACCGCGCCTTCCGGCATCTTTGCCTTCATGGTCGTGGAGGATGGGCCGATAGGCTCTTTTGAGGTGTTCGCCTTCGCCTGATGTCCCGCGTCGATGGCAACGGTGTGACCGTTAAACGGAATCTCCGGCGCAATCTCAGCATCATCGCTTGCAGCCGCCGTGTAAGCCGCCGCAGCCGCCTCTCTCGCGGCCTCGACGCTCTCCGCCTCGGACATCCCAGAGGACAGTTCTTCTGATTCTGAAGCCTCTTCCGCCATTTCTGAACTCTCAGAAGCCGCATCACCACTCTCTGTATCTGCGCTTAACGGTTCCCCGGCAGTTTCTCCGAGCGCCTGCACGTCCGCATCTCCGGATCCGGAAGGTTCTGTATCCGTGCTTTCTGCCGCCGGGTCTGCACCATTCTCGGACATTTCAGACGCCGTCTCACTGCTCAGATCCACCGCCTCATATTTCCTCGTCCCATTGCATCCGGTAAGCACCAGCGCGAAAAAGACCGCAGAAATAAGGAATCGGAGGAGTCCGTTTTCCTTTTTCATCCTGCTCATAGGATCGTTCCCCCTCCGACTACACATCCATTTTCATAGAATACAACTGCCTGTCCCGGCGTGATGGCACGCTGCGGTTCTTTAAACTGACACTCCACTGTTCCATCCGGAAGTTCCCTGATGGTACAAGAGGATCCCTTGTGGCTGTAGCGGATTTTCGCGAGAACTTCTCTCTCCTCGCCGTGAAGTCCGTCGATCGCCATCCAGTTCACATCCCTGCAGATCAGATGATCGGAAAACACATCATTCCCCTCACCGATGACGACCTCGTTGGTCTCCGGACGGATCCCTGTGACAAACACCGGATGTCCCATCGCAAGATTCAAGCCCTTTCTCTGTCCGACGGTGTAGTGGGTGATTCCCTTATGTTTTCCGAGGATCACGCCGTTTTTGTCCACAAAGTTTCCGCATCCCGGAACATCGGACGCCTCGCGCTCGATAAATCCGGCATAATCGTTATCCGGCACAAAGCAGATCTCCATGCTGTCCTTCTTCTTTGCCACAGTGAGACCACGGTCCTCGGCGATCTTTCGCACCTCATCCTTCGCGTAATCACCGATGGGCATCAACGTCTTGGAGAGCTGGAACTGGGTCAGGTTGTAGAGCGCGTAGGTCTGGTCCTTCGCCGCCGTCACGGAATTGCGGATCGTGTAACGTCCGTTCGGCAGCTGGCTGATCCGGGCATAGTGACCGGTCGCAATATAATCGGCACCGATCTCCAGGCTGCGCTCCAAAAGCGCCTCCCATTTTACATAGCGGTTGCAGGCAATGCACGGATTCGGTGTCCGTCCGTGCAGATACTCCGCAACAAAATAATCAATGACATTCTTCTGGAATTCTTTCCGGAAGTTCATAACATAGTAGGGAATTCCAAGTGTCCACGCGACACGTCTCGCATCCTCCACCGCACTGAGTCCGCAGCATCCGCCGTTTTCCTCAACCGTACAGGAATCCTCTTCCTGCCAGATCTGCATGGTGACCCCGATCACGTCGTATCCCTGTTCCTTCAAAAGGCAGGCGGCAACCGATGAATCCACGCCTCCGGACATTCCTACCACGACTTTTTTCTTCATTAATATTCCTCGTCCTCTTCATGCTCACTGATATCGGACACTGGCTTCTGTAAGCCTTTGATCTCGATATGGTGCTTTTCTGCATAATCCCAGAGTGCTGCATGGATCGCTTCCTCTGCAAGCAGGGAGCAGTGAACCTTTACCGGCGGAAGTCCGTCAAGTGCTTCCATAACTGCCTTATTGGTTACTTCCATCGCTTCCTCGATCGTCTTTCCCATTACCATCTCTGTCGCCATACTGCTTGTGGCAACGGCAGCACCGCAGCCGAATGTTTTAAACTTACAGTCACGGATGATATGTGTCTCGTCATCAATGTCGAGATAGATTCTCATGATATCGCCGCATTTTGCGTTTCCGACAGTACCTACGCCGCTGGCGTCCTCAATTTCTCCCATGTTTCTCGGGTGCTGGAAATGGTCCATTACTTTCTCTGAATACATTATTTTTTCCTCTTACTTTCTGTTCTTCTTAATGAAATCCTCATAGAGTGGGGACATTGCGCGAAGCTTCTCCACGATCTTCTTAAGGCAGTCTACAGTATGGTCGATCTCTTCCTTCGTTGTCTCCTCGCTTAAGGTAAGGCGTAAGGATCCGTGCGCGATCTCGTGCGGAAGTCCGATAGCTAAGAGCACATGGGACGGATCCAGGGAACCGGATGTGCATGCAGATCCGCTGGATCCGCAGATTCCGTCCATGTCCAGCATGATGAGTAAGGACTCACCCTCGATGAACTGGAACGCGAAGTTCGCGTTGTTGGAGAGACGGTTTGTGCGGTGACCGTTTAAGCGTGTGTACGGAATCTCGTCCATAACACGTCCAATCAGGTAATCGCGGAGTTCTGTCTCTTTCTTCTTATTATTCTCAAGTTCTGCCATTCCGATCTCGACAGCTTTTCCGAGACCGACGATTCCCGGCACATTCTCAGTTCCGGCACGGCGTTTTCTCTCCTGGGCACCGCCATGGATGAAGGAGCGGAGCTTTAAGCCTTTTCTGATGTAGAGGAAGCCGACTCCCTTCGGTCCGTGGAACTTGTGTCCGCTGGCGCTTAACATGTCGATATGGTACTCATCCACATTGATCGGCTCGTGGCAGAATGCCTGAACTGCGTCGGTGTGGAAGATAATTCCGTTTTCATGGGCGATCTCACCGATCTCTTTAATCGGCTGGATTGTTCCGATCTCGTTGTTTGCAAACATTACAGAGATCAGGATCGTATCCGGGCGGATCGCCTTCTTTAACTCGTCGATGGAGACGGTGCCGAACTCGTCTACCGGGAGGTAGGTGATCTCATAGCCGCGCTTCTTGAGATACTCACATGTGTGAAGGATCGCGTGGTGCTCGATCTTTGTTGTGATGATGTGTTTTCCTTTGGACGCGTAAGCCTCCGCAGTCGCGATCAGAGCCCAGTTGTCGGACTCGGAACCGCCGTTTGTAAAGTAGATCTCATTGTCCTTTGCGCCGAGAGAATTTGCGACCGTCTCTCTTGCCTTTGCGAGCGCTTCCTTACACGGTGTGGAAAACTCATATACCGCAGAAGGGTTTCCGTAATATTCTGTATAAAACGGCAGCATGGCTTCCACGACTTCCGGACGTACCTTTGTCGTAGCCGCATTGTCGAGATAGATTACTTTTTTCATTGTTCCGCCTTTCTGTAAAGCTTGATCATCCAGTCTTGCTGTTATACCGCCGCAAGGCTGAACTGTTACCATTTATTTTATGCCATGACCCGTGAGTCAGCGCCCAAAAAGGCGCAGACAAGCCACAGATATCCTACATTATATACGAAACCGGTTGGGAATTTCAACCGGTAATCTTATGTTTTTTCAGAAATACACAGTAACTCGCTAAGTATTTAGGAAATCCCCGTATTTTCAGCGGTTTCAGCCGTCATATCCCTCTCTTATTTCCACATATATATAACAGAATCCTTCTGCCTCAACGGAGCTGCCCATGCCTTCTTCCCATAAAACTCACCCACTGATCACCGGAACCATTCTCCTCACCGCCGCCGGACTCCTCTCCCGGGTCCTCGGTTTTTTCTACCGGATCTTTCTCTCCCGGACTATCGGTGCTGAGGGCCTCGGAATCTACCAGATGATCTTCCCGATCTACGGAATCTTTTTCTCCCTCTGCGCCGGGTCGATCCAGACCGCCATCTCCCGCTTTACCGCGGCGGACCCGGACCATGCGAAGCGGACGCTGCTCTCTGGTTTTTCTTTATCTTTCGCCATGTCTCTGGCCGCCGCCTTTGTGATCCGGCACTTCTCGGTCCCTCTTGCGGAACACGTCCTCATGGAACCGCGGTGTGCCCCTCTGCTCTCCGTCATGGCCTTCGCGATTCCGTGTACCTCTGTCCATGCCTGCATATGCGGGTACTATTACGGAAAAGAAAAAGTCTCCGTCCCTGCGGCCGCCCAGCTTTTTGAGCAGACGATCCGGATCTTTACGGTATTTCTGCTGGTGTCTGTCTGCATCGAGAAACGGATTCCGGTCACAGTGTCACTTGCCGTATTCGGGCTGGTTGCCGGGGAAGCCGGATCGGCGTTGTTTGTGCTGATATTTTTTCTTTTATTTCATGAGTTTCACGAGAATACAGGCAGATCCTGCAGGATTGGCCAAAGTTCCATAAAAAATCCGCTTTTCAGGAATTCCGAACGAATTTCGGATCTCTCTGGCAATCTGTTCTCTCCCATGTCTGCCCTCCTGGCCCTCGCTGCCCCGCTCATGGCAAACCGTCTCATCCTGAACCTTTTGCAAAGCGCGGAGACGATCATGATCCCGGAGCGCCTGACCGTCTACGGACTCCCCCGTTCCCAGGCCGTCAGTACATATGGAACTCTCACAGGCATGGCGATGCCTTTTGTCCTCTTTCCATCGGCCCTGGTAAACTCCCTGGCTGTGGTCCTGCTGCCCGCCACTGCGAGGCACCAGTCCGCCGGAAACGACTCCGGAATTGCCGCCGGAATCTCCATGTCCTTCCGATACAGCCTTTATCTCGGAATTTTTTGCATCGGGGTCTTCACAGTCTTCGGAGATGTGCTGGGCTTACAGATATTTAAAAGCCAGGACGCCGGATCCTTCATTCAGATCCTCGCCTGGCTCTGCCCGTTTCTCTATCTCGCCACCTCATCCGGCAGCATTTTAAATGGGCTCGGAAAAACGAAACTCACGTTTTTCCATCACCTGGTCTCACTTCTCATCCGCATCGCCTTCGTGTGGTTCGGGATCCCGGAATTTGGGATCCGCGCATGCCTCTGGGGGATGCTTGCGAGTGAGATGCTTTTAGCCCTGCTCCATATTCTGGCGCTCCGAAGGATCGTCCCATGTGACTGGAACGCATGGATATTGATCGGAAAGCCTGTTTTCTGCCTGCTTTGCGCCCTGTGGCTCTTCCGGCTCTTTCCGGAAACGCTTCCGCTTCCGGCAGGACTCCCGGATTTTTTCCGGACTGCAGTGCAGATACTTCTTTTATCCACCATGTATCTCCTGTTTCTGCTGCTTTTTCACAGAAAACAGAGTCCGGCCTCTACATGATCACTCGTCGAATTCCACCGTCACATAATACCCGCGGTCATTCTGGATAATATCCTTCACGATGCCCTTTTTGCTCTTCAGTCTCTCCGTAAACCGGAACAATCCCGACATCGCCACTGCCGGCTCGATCATGTAGTTCACATTGACCGGCGTGATGGACTCGCTGACGTCCACCTCCTGTCCAACCTCCACAAGGCCCGGACGTTCCATTTTAAATACGATCTCTCTCATTTTTATCCTCTTTTCTATTTACGGTAACAGGCATTCCAGAAGCCGTGAAACATTTCGTCGGTACCTTCTGGTTCTCACTTTCCGCCTTGTATCATCGCCACAGGCAGTTTCTTCCGGATGCCCAGTGACGTAAAAATGCCGCCAGACCGCTTTTTTAGCGCTCCCTGGCGGCATTACCTTTTTACTTTCCCGGCATTGCTGCCATGTTCTCTCAAACCTGTCTGACGAGCTTATTTCCCCTCGTAAATGATCGCAGAATCCACATCATATTTCTGCAGTTTATCTCTTCCTTTTAATCCCGCAAGCTCCATCACAAAACAGATCTTAACGACCTCTCCGCCAAGCTCTTCCACAAGCTTTGCGATCGCTTCCACGGTTCCGCCTGTCGCGATCAGGTCATCGATGATCACGACCTTCTGGCCCGGCTTGATGGAATCCTTGTGGAGCTCGATGGTTCCTGTGCCGTACTCCAAGGCGTACTCCATAGAAACGGTCTCTCTCGGAAGCTTTCCCGGTTTTCTCGCCGGAACAAAGGCTTTTCCCATCGCGTAAGCAACCGGTGTTCCAAAAATAAATCCTCTGGACTCCGCTCCAACGACCACATCGAAATCTACGTCTTTTACCATCTCAAGGAGAGAATCGATCGCCAGCTTTAATCCATCCGGATCCTGTAAAATTGAAGTGATATCACGGAAAATAATCCCCGGCTCCGGGAAATCCGGGATGCTTATTACATACTCTTCCAGCTTTTTCATAATATTTATGGTTCCTTTCTGATTCGATCCACGATTGCTTCTATTTTATCACATGTGTTTTTTTCTGGCAACCTTGAGAAAAAGCAAAACGTCGGTTGAATGCCTACCTTTTTTGTAGTATAATCAGAGCAGTTCCGGATTCCGCATGTGAGCGGAATCTTTGTTTGTTTCATCTGCGGATGCCCTCTGAGCGTATTTCTGCAGAATAATATCGCAAAATTGTTCCGTATCGGCACAATTATAACATTTTTTAGGAAGTCCAGTGATCTGAGCATCTCACATCTTGTCAGATCACTGTTGAAATTGGTGAAATAATCATGAAAATATCTACAAAAGGTCGTTATGCACTGCGCATGGTCATCGACCTGGCTGAACATGCCGACGATGGCTTTATCTCCTTAAAGGACATCGCCGCCCGCCAGGGTCTCTCAAAAAAATATTTAGAGCAGATCGTTCCACTCTTAAACAAGACCGGAATGCTCTCCACCACCCGCGGCTACCAGGGCGGATACAAACTCGCAAAATCCCCGTCGGAGTGTACCGTCGGTGCGATCTTACAGACCACTGAAGGCAGCCTCGCCCCGGTCTCCTGCCTCGAGCACACTCCAAACCCCTGCGAGCGCTGCTCCGCCTGCGACACACTCCCGGTCTGGGAAGGCCTAAACCGCGTCATCATGGACTACTTAGACGGAATCACGATCCAGACGATCCTGGATCAGAAGCATGAGCTGGAGGAAAAGCACAGACTGGCAGCTGAGGAGATCTTAAACAGTGTGAAGGGTCCGTGTCAGTCATAAAATCTGCGGCTTTGTGACTTTTTTATATTGTATTTTATATGTCGAAACAAAAAGCTTCGCAAAAAAATTGTCTTAAGGCAGTTTCTTACGAAGCTTTTTCTGTGCCTGTTCAACGGCACAGACCGTTACAGATTTATATATTGGGGACGGCAGCATGGCATCCACATATATTCCACTTCCGTCCAACAACAGGACAGCGGTCACACATATCGCTACGCAGTGACCGCTGTCCTGTATTCGTTCGTTAATTGAGGGGGATTTTTTCCAGCACAGCTCGACGCACAGCTGAACTGTTGGGGGATTATTCCTGTAATGTCTTAAACGCCTCGTCCAGATCCTCGATGATGTCGTCGATGTTCTCTGTACCGATGGAGAGACGGATCGTGTTCTGCTTGATGCCCTGATCCGCCAACTCCTCGTCGTTTAACTGGGAGTGGGTCGTAGATGCCGGATGGATCACGAGAGACTTCACGTCAGCAACATTTGCAAGTAAGGAGAAGAGTTCGAGGTTATCGATAAACTTCTTCGCTGCCTCTGCGCCGCCTTTGATCTCGAAGGTGAAGATGGAGCCGCCGCCGTTCGGGAAGTATTTCTTGTAGAGTCTCTGCTGTTCCGGATCATCGGATACGGACGGATGGTTTACTTTTTCTACAAGCGGATGGTTGTTTAAGTACTCAACGACCTTCAGGGCGTTCTGTACATGGCGCTCTACACGGAGAGACAGTGTCTCGAGTCCCTGCAAGAAAATGAATGCGTGAAACGGGGAGATCGTTGCGCCTGTGTCGCGAAGTAAGATCGCGCGGATCTTTGTGACGAATGCAGCTCTTCCTGCTGCCTTTACGAAGCTTACACCGTGGTAGCTCGGGTTCGGCTCAACTAAGGACGGGAACTTTCCGCTTGCTTCCCAGTCAAAGTTGCCGCTGTCGATGATCACACCGCCGATCGTGGTTCCGTGGCCGCCGATGAATTTTGTCGCGGAATGGAATACGATATCTGCGCCGTACTTGATCGGTCTTACAAGGTACGGAGTCGCGAACGTATTGTCGACAACCAGCGGGATCTTATGTGCATGGGCGATGGAAGCCAGCTTCTCGATATCAACGACATCGGAGTTCGGATTTCCGAGTGTCTCAACATGGATCGCTTTTGTGTTCTCCTGGATCGCGTTCTCAACTTCCTCGTAGTTGAACGGGTCAACGAAGGTTGCTGTCACGCCGTACTCCGGAAGTGTGTGCGCTAAAAGGTTGTATGTTCCGCCGTAGATGTTCTTTGCCGCAACGATGTGGTCACCTGCATGAGCAAGGTTCTGGAATACATAGGTTGCTGCTGCCGCGCCGGAGGCAACTGCCAGTGCCGCAACGCCGCCCTCCAATGCTGCGATCCTCTTCTCAAATACATCCTCGGTCGGGTTTGTCAGCCTGCCGTAGATATTTCCTGCGTCTGTGAGTCCGAAACGTGCTGCCGCATGCTCGCAGTTTCTGAATACATAGGAAGAGGTCTGGTAGATCGGAACCGCTCTCGCGTCTGTCACCGGATCCGGCTGCTCCTGTCCTACATGAAGCTGTAATGTCTCAAATTTGAAGTTTCTCTCTGCTCTTGTTTTCTTTGCCATAGTGATTTTCCTCCTCTTATTCCGGATCGGGACATCGCATTTCATTCCCGAAAAATTTCTTATTTTCATTTACCAACCATCCTATCTGGTTGCAAGGTAATAGTACCATATGTTGGAAAATCTGTCTAATTGGATGTACTCAAGGTTTGCTATAGGTTTTTCCTATTGCTTTATGCTGCGTCAAGGCACCGCAGGAATCATGATCTTTTGCACCCTTTCCGGCATTTCTCATACACTGAACATATAGAACGATCGCAAAGAGAGGTCTTTTGGTATTATGAGAAAATTTCTGGCACCGGTTCTTTTTGTGTTTACGGCGGCGGCTCTGCTCACCGGGTGTAAAAAGAACGCGGAATCCTCCTTAACTCCCGTGACTTTAAATGAGGTTGCCCACTCCATCTTCTACGCCCCCCAGTATGCCGCCATCGAGCTGGGGTATTTTGAGGAGGAGGGAATCGATCTGACACTGGTAAACGGTGCAGGGGCTGACAAGGTCATGACAGCTCTGGTATCCGGGGATGCGGACATCGGGTTCATGGGATCTGAGGCGAGTATCTATACTTATATCCAGGGCGATGATGACTACGCCGTAAACTTCGCCCAACTCACCCAGCGGGCTGGGAACTTCCTCGTTGGACGGACACCGGAAGCTGATTTCAAGTGGGAAAACCTCATTGGGAAGAAAGTTTTAGGCGGCCGTGCCGGTGGCATGCCCCAGATGGTCTTTGAGTATATCTTAAAGAAAAACGGCATCGATCCCACAAAGGATCTCTCCATCGACCAGAGCATCAGCTTCGGTCTCACCGCGGCGGCGTTCACCAGCAATGATTCCGACTACACCGTCGAGTTCGAACCCTTCGCGACAGCCCTGGAACAGGAAGGAAACGGCTATGTAGTCGCGTCCCTCGGAAAAGACTCCGGCTACGTCCCTTACACGGCCTACAGTGCAAAAAAAAGCTATATTGAAAAGCATCCGGAGATCATCCGGAAATTCACAAATGCGATTCAGAAAGGCCTCGACTATGTGAACACCCACTCCGCTGAGGAGATCGCCGAGACGATAAGCCCGCAGTTTAAGGAGACCGACACCGAAAAGATCGCGATCATCGTGGACCGCTACAAAGAGCAGGATACCTGGAAAGAAAATACGGTCTTTGAGAAGGAAAGCTTTGAGCTTCTCGAGAACATTCTGGAGGAAGCCGGCGAGCTTGACACGCGGGTTCCTTATGAGGATCTTGTGAATACGGAGTTTGCGAAGGCAGCCGCAGAGAAATAACTTTTTAATCGGAGAGATCTGAATTTTTTTAATCATTGTAACTGTTCAGCAGGTCTGCGCACTTGCTGCGCTGACCGTAAGAAAACATAAGCTGGAAGGCAAAAATCCCATCGGCGCAGCCGGTCTCGAATGATTTTTGCTTGTAACTATGAAAGTACTGAGGTTACTAATCATTTAAATTCAGATCTCTCCGATATTTTTATACTTCCTCTCCTCTCATTCTCCACCATCCCATCATCCACTTCACATAGTCAGAAAATCCCGCGGGATCCACATCCCGGGCCGCAATGACAGGGATGTTTCCGATCTCCTCCCCATTAAACCGGTAGCGCAGCGTTCCAAGCTGGTCTCCCGCCTTTACCGGGGCCTTTGCGCTCTCTTCCAGCATCAGTTCCCGCTCCACGCCGGAAAAGTCCTCGCCGTGGAGTCCCAGATATGTAAAGGTCTCGCCGTAGGAAAGTTCCACCTCCGGCTCTTTTCCGCCTGTCACGGAGAGTTTCGGAAGCTCCGGCGGCGTCTCATCTTTATAGAGTCGGCAGTTTCCGTACCCGTAATTTAAGAGTGTCACCGCGTCCTTAAATCTCGCCTTGAAGTCCGGTGCCGCCATGATCGCGGCGATAAGCTCCACGCCGTCCTTTTTTGCTGTGGCGGAGAGACAGTATTTTGCGATACTGGTGGAACCTGTTTTCAGCCCCGTCACCTCGAAATTCGTCGCCATCTTTAAGAGCTTATTTGTGTTGGAGAGACCGAACTCCTTTGTCCCCTGCTTCGTCACATGGGTGATATTCTCCATCCAGATCGTCGTATAGTTTGTGATCTGCGGGTATTTTGTGATAAGTTCCCTGGACATCAGCGCGATGTCCCTCGCCGTAGTCACATGTTCCGGGGAATCCGTGAGTCCACAGCAGTCAATGAACTTCGTGTGCTCCATCCCCAGGCCTTTCGCCCGCTCATTCATCATCTTCACAAAAGTCCCCTCATCGCCTCCGATAAACTCAGCCATTGCCACCGACGCGTCGTTGCCGGAGGCGATGACGATGCACTTAATCAGAGTTTCCACTGTCTGGATCTCGCCCTCCTCCAGGAACACCTGGGATCCGCCCATGGATTTCGCGTGGGCGCTTGTCACCACCTCGTCTGTCAGACGGATCTTCCCTGACTGCAGGGCGTCGAAGATCAGGATCAGCGTCATGATCTTTGTGACACTGGCGGGATTTCTCGGCTCATCCGCGTTTTTCTCGCAGATCACGGTCCCCGTGGATGCCTCCATGAGGATTGCGGACGGAGCCGTGATCTCCGGGCCGGTGTACGGTGTCAGCTCCGGCTGCATCTGCTGTATTTCCATGATCTGATTTCTTATATCCTTTTTCCACGTCCCTTCCCTCATCATCCCATATCCGCTCACCGGTTCCATCATGAACAGGATTCCGGCCATGATCCCACAAATGCTTCTTTTTCCCACTCTCATATTTCTACTCCCGACCTGCCTGCTGTTCCATAAAATTTCTCCGCCCGGACGCCATTTTATTCCGCCCTGCGGCACGCTTTTCATGTTCTCAGCCAGTTTTCTCCTTATAAAATATGGCCCGGACATCCCCCTTTATGTCACTGCTTACAAAATGCTTAATTTTTCTATTTCTCGTAGCGTCGGACATGGGGTTGTGCTATGATAGAAGTAATAAATACAGAATTTTATCCGTTGTTCTGTCTGGCAAAGGACGGCGGTTACGAATTAAATTACGAGGTGATATTTTGGAATACAATAATGATTTTGAAAGGCGCCGCGCATATATTTCAAGCCGCGAAAAGCTGCGGAAACGGCGGCGGACAGTTCATATTACGATACTGCTGATCGTTCTCGGAGTTCTTCTCCTGGGAATCGGCGGACTGCTCCTCTTTAAAAAAGGAGGGCACTTATCCACACAGTTGAAAAACAACACTTCTGAATCTTCGGCGGAATCCGATCCGTCCGGAGATGATAAAACGACTGTTTCACTTGCGGAGAGCGGATCCGGAGAAGACGCTTCTCCGGAGTCACAGGAAGCTGCCGCACCGGCTGCCGCCTACAATACAGGCGATACTGCCCTGGATGGGATTTTAAACAGCGCTCACGCAAAATTCGTCACCTACGACTACGATGCTGCCATCGAGATCTTAAACTCCAACCCGGATTACGCGGAGAATTCCGATGTGAAGGAACTTCTCGCCGCCTGCGAGGAGACAAAATCCACACTCGTCCGGGCGGATGTAAACAAGATCACCCATGTGTTCTTCCACTCCCTGATCATGGATAACTCCAAAGCCTTCGACGGGGACGCGGATTCCAAGGGCTACAACCAGGTGATGACCACGAAGAGCGAATTTTTAAAGATCCTGGATTCCATGTACGAGAAAGGATATGTTCTCGTAAAGCTCCACGATATTGCCCACGAGGTGACGGACGAAAACGGCAATACGAAGATGGTGGCGGGAGATATTATGCTGCCGCCTGGAAAGATTCCTTTCGTCATGTCCCAGGATGACCTCTGCTATTACGAGTATATGGACGGTGATGGTTTCGCAAGCCGGATGATCGTGGGTGAGAACGGAAAGCCGACCTGCGAGATGGTGATGGATGACGGCTCCGTGTCGGTGGGCTCTTATGATCTCGTGCCGCTCCTTGAGGACTTTATCACGGAACACCCCGATTTTTCCTACCGGGGTGCCCGGGCGGTCCTGGCGTTTACCGGATATCAGGGCGTTCTGGGATACCGGACGGATCCGTCCTATGAGAGTTCTAACCCAAATTATGAGGCCGATAAAGAGATGGTCCGCCAGGTGGCACAGTGTCTCAGGGACAACGGATGGGAGCTCGCCTCCCACAGCTGGGGACATATCAATTTCGGGAAACGCTCCTTTGAGGATGTGAAGACAGACTCCGATAAGTGGGCCTCTAGGGTGGAATCCCTGATCGGAAAGACGGATATCCTGCTCTACCCATTCGGATCAGATGTTGGCGACTGGCATCCGTACACAATGGAAAATGAAAAATACGCATATCTCCATGAGCTGGGCTTCCGCTACTTCTGCAATGTAGACTCCAGCCAGTACTGGGTACAGTTTGGATCTGACTATCTCCGCCAGGGACGCCGGAACCTGGACGGCTACCGCATGTACTACGATCTGCCGGAGACGAATCCAGGAAAAGACCACTTAAGCGACCTCTTCGATGTGACCCAGGTCTTCGACCGCGAACGGCCGGTTCCGGTGGCACCGATGAATTAGACCTGGAATTAAAAACGGACTTCAAAAGTCATATCTCATATGGCTCATGAAGTCCGTTTCTTTTGTTTATATCCGCTAAAGCTTTCACTGAAAGTCCCTTCTGAATACATGGGAACCCGCAGAGCCTGCCAACGGCAGCTTCTTCGGAATTCGAGAAAATCAAAATACGCTGGACAGTTTTTCCATCCAGCGTACCCGGTATTATTCTGCATTTTCTGTTTTTCAGCTGAAATCTTCATTTAGAACTGCACAATATCCTTGATCTCCTGCGCCGGCTCCACGCTCTCGGCGTAGAGCACCGGACCGACACCGTCGTAGTCCGGCCAGAACTCGTATGCGATCTTCGCACGGACCTTGACCCACTGCTTTGTCTCAAGGTTTCTCGCCTCACGCGCCTTGCAGATAAATCCTAAAAATGTCATATCTGCCTCGCAGCATGTCATCGCCATTCGGCCCGGAACAAAATAGTTCTTCGGGAATTCCGGGGATTTTAATACCATACCGGTGAACTCCACAACTTTTCCCTCGTAGCGGTCCTGCTTATCCATGGCGTCGATGTACCAGATGCCGTAATCCTTCGGATCGATCTTGATCACATCTGCCTTCATGTCGTACGGAAGATCCTCTTCCAGAACCTCCTGCTCGATCTCGCCTTCCGCGTCCTCGAAGATCAGCTCTGCCTGCGGGTTTAAAGCCTTTAAGCCGCGGCGGTAGCGGGTGATGTTCTCATCGCTGACTTCATCGCAGCGGTTCATGATCACAAGCTCGGAGCGCTTTACAAGGAGCGCTAAGAGCGGCTTCATGTTGCTTAAATAGAGCTCGAAGGTGGAGCCATCGATGATCGTGATCTGCTGGAAGAGTTCCCAGGTATCCGGGAGCTGCAGCTGATCCTGCGGCCACATTCCGTTCCACTCGATGAGCACGCGGGCCGGGTCATATAATGCCTCGATCCGTCCGTAGAAATCCTCGTCCATCTCGGAGATATCTTCCACGGTAACGATCTTTGTTCTTGTTTTCTTTAAGATTTCCTTATCGTACTCCGTATCGCCTTCCTCGCAGAGGATCAGAACGGTCGTACCGTCGGCCTGGAAATAGTCCTGCTGTAAAGTATTTGTGATGAACTGGGTCTTTCCCGCTTCCAGAAAGCCGTTGATGACAAATACCGGCATTTTTTCCTGCTGTTTCACTGTCTTATTCTCCTAATTATATAAAATGGTTCCTGCCCACGTCTTGCGCAGACAGGAACTGCCACTGAACAGGTTCTGCAGATCTGGCAGCCTGACCCTGGCAGAATACATTCATTAAGCCTCAAACGCAGCCTTTAACTCGTCTTCCTTCAGGTTGGAACCGATCACGCACACTTTTCCTGTGTAGATCGGAGCGCCTGTGCGGATCTCGGTCTCTTCCGGAACAAGATCGAAGTAGTACCATGTTCCGTCCGCATCCGGCAGCATTCCCTTTGCGCGGAGAACCTGGCCGTACTTCTCGGAATGTGCGAGTTCCTGTAACAGGGACTCGAGTTTCTCCTTTGTGATGGTACGGTTTGTCTCAAGACCCCAGCTTGTGAATACCTCGTCGGCGTCATGATCGTGGTGGTGATGGTGGTGGCCGCATCCACACTCGCCGTCATGATGATGGTGATGCTCGTGCTCATCATCGTCATCATCGTGGTGATGGTGATGGCCGCATCCGCACTCTTCGTCATCGCCATGGTGGTGATGATGGTGCTCATGCTCATCTTCGTCGTCATCATCGTCATCGTGGTGGTGATGGCGGTGGCCACAGCAGCACTCCTCGTCGTCATCGTCATGATGATGGTGATGGCCCTCTTTTACCTCCTCAAGGAGCTTCTCAGCCATATCATCTGTCGGCTTCTCAATGATCTCAAGAAGCTGCTCGCCTGTGAGCTTGTCGATCGGAGTTGTAACGATAGCTGCCTTCGGATTCTTCTCGCGGATCATCTCTACACACTGAGCAACCTTGTCTGCGTCAGCGACATCGGTACGGCTTAACACGATCGTTCCTGCGCTCTCGATCTGGTTATTGAAGAACTCACCGAAGTTCTTCATATACATCTTGCACTTCTGAGCGTCAACGACTGTCACGGAACCGTTTAATACAACGTCGATCTCGCCCGCAACGTCGCAGACTGCCTTCATGACGTCGGAAAGCTTGCCGACACCTGACGGCTCGATAATTACACGGTCCGGTGTATACTTTGTAAGGACTTCATTTAAGGAACGTCCGAAATCACCAACTAAGGAACAGCAGATGCATCCGGAGTTCATCTCACGGATCTCGATGCCGGAATCCTTTAAGAATCCGCCGTCGATACCGATCTCACCAAATTCATTCTCGATCAGGACTACTTTCTCGCCCGCAATTGCTTCTTTCAGAAGTTTCTTTATAAATGTTGTTTTTCCGGCTCCGAGGAAACCGGAGATAATATCAATTTTTGTCATAATGACACCTCTTTCTTGCCACTGCGCGGCATTTCTGTATTTTTATCTGTCCGCCTTAATTTTATACTGTATACAGACCAGATCCACTGCCGCACTTTCATTTTCATTACCAATTACTAACTTTAACACATTTTCTAACAAAGTCAAGTACTGCCGCTTCCAGTGGGCGCCTGGAAAGCGGCAGAAATACGAGAAATTTTCTCATGTAATATTGTTTTCTCGCACAGTCTTCAGGATCTGGCAAAATCCAGCCTCATTGAGCGCTCGCGATTACGTATCTGCTGACATCCTGCTGTTTTTCCCTTATCTCGACTGCTTCACCAGCTGAACGACACTGAACATACCGAACATCGCAAGGTTCACAACGACAACACTGGCTCCCGCCGGGATCGAATATACATAGGAAAGAATAAGTCCGATAAAGAAGCACACCACCGACACAACACCCGAAGATACCACAACGCCGAAAAAGCTCTTAAACACCCGCATGGATGTCAGTGCCGGGAAGATCACAAGGCTCGAGATCAGCATGGCCCCCATCATTCTCATGCCGAGAACGATCGTAATGGCGGTCAGGACCGCGATCAGAAGGTTATAGGCGGAAACCCGCACCCCCGTCGCCTTCGCGAAGCTCTCATCGAAGGTCACGGCAAAGACCTTGTTGTAGCAGATCACAAACATGCCGAGGACCACCAGGGACAGGACTACGCTTAAGTACATGTCCTCGCGGCTCATTGCTAAAATACTTCCGAACATATAGCTGCTGACATCCGTCGTCATTCCCGTCGTCAGGGATGTGACGATGATACCGATGGCGAGAGATCCTGCGGAAATCATCGCGATCGCCGCGTCACTCTTGATCTTTCCGTTTCCCGTGATCCGAAGAAGCAGGACCGCCGCCGCTGCCACCACCGGGATCGATACCGCGAGAGGCGCCCAGTTAAAGGCCACCGCGATAGAGAGTGCCCCAAAGGAAACATGGGACAGTCCGTCACCGATCATTGAATACCGTTTCAGCACAAGGCTGACTCCCAGGAGCGATGCGCAGAGCGAGATACAGATACCGCCGATCATCGCCCGCACGAGAAACGGATAGGAAAACATTTCCTGTAAAAGTCCCATTTAGTTCTCACCTCCGAGGAATTCTCTTCCGAATTCCGATTTCTTATACTCATCCACGGTCCCGTAAAACTGGACCGTCTGTTTCAACTGTAAGATCTTGTTGGCCTGGGTCACGATATTTCCGATATCGTGGGAGACCATGAGGACAGCCACCTTCTCGTCCCTGTTTAGATGGCGGATCACCGCATAGAAATCCTGGGTGGATGCCGGGTCAAGTCCCGTGATCGGCTCGTCCAGGATCAGGAGCTTATCCGTAGCGCAGAGGGCCCTCGCGATCAGGGTACGCTGTTTCTGTCCGCCGGAGAGATCCCGGTAGCAGCTCTTTTTGAGATCCGTGATTCCGAGCTTTTCCATATTGACTGCCGCAAGCTTCCGCTCTTCCATCGAGTAAAACGGTCGGTTTCCACGCTTTCCAAGGCAGCCGGAGATCACGACCTCCTGTACCGTCGCAGGGAAATCCTTCTGGGCCGGGGTCTGTTGCGGGAGATATCCGATTCCGGACCGTCTCAACTCGTCCGCCAGCGTCAGGACACCGCCGGTGGGCTTTATGAGTCCTAAGAGTCCTTTCATCAGGGTGCTCTTTCCGGATCCGTTCTCGCCAACGATGCAGAGATAGTCCCCAGGATTGATCTCCATGGATACGTCCTTCACCACGTCATAATTTTCATATCCAAAATCCACATGTTCACATTTTAATAATGGCTGGTTCATCGATAAAGTCCTTCCCGTAAATTGACAACATTCTGTTCCATCAGTTCCAGATAGGTGACGCCGTTATCAAACTCTCTTCTCGTCACGTTATGACAGGAGTGAAATAACAGCGGCTTCGCACCGGTCTCCTCGCTGATGATCTCCGCCACCCGGTGGCTGGAGAGTTCCAGGTAATAGACCGCCGGGATCTGTTCCTCCCGCACCTTGTCGATCAGGTATGCGATGGTCTTTGCGCTTGGCTCAGTGTCGGAGGCGCAGCCGGAAAACGCAGCCCTGTACCGTAGTCCGTAAGTGTCCGCAAAATAGCGGAGCGGAAACTTGTCCGCCATGACAATGAGGTCTAAGTCCGCGCCGTTTACCACATCGCGGAATTCCTGGTCGAGATTCTCAAGTTTCCCGAGATAATCCTCTGCATTTGCCGCAAAGATGTCCGCGTCTGCCGGGTCCATCTCCTGAAGCGTGTCCGTGATCACCTGGGTGATCTTCATGGCATTCACCGGAGAGGTCCATATGTGCTCGTCGTATTCGATCTCGTAGTCCGCGTCATCATCGTGCTCATCATCCGTATGATCATGATCTTCCGCATCGTGATCATGATCATCGTCATCAGCATGGACCGCCTCATCATGGTCGTGATCATCATGGGTATCGTCTGCCGACGCATGGCTGTGGTGATGTTCCTCACCTGCGTCCTCCATGCCTTCCACGATCTCTTCCTCCACGGTATCCACATAATCCATCATCGTGATGACCTTTAAGCTCTCCGAATCCAGGGATGCCACAACCTGGCTCACCCACTGCTCCATGGCACCACCGTTGCAGATCAGAAGGTCCGCGTTCTGGATCAGGCGGATATCTGCCGGTGTCGGCTCAAAGGAATGGCTGTCCTGTCCCGCCGGGATCACCATGGAAAGATCTACGGCATCCCCCGCGATCTGTCTCGTGAAATCGTAGTACGGGAACAGGGTCGTTACAACTTTCAGCTTTCCATCATTCGGAGTTCCCACATCTCCGTGTGTGTCACTAACAGAGCCACAGCCTGTCAGGGTACCAAAAAGAAACATCGCTGCGGTGAGCCATGCTTCTATCCGTTTTCGTCTTGTTTTTCTAAAATCCTTCAATCCATTTCCTCCGGTATCTAACGCGCGGGCTGCTGTCACCTTTTTATGGCACATTGATAAGTCATGCCGCATCTGCACAGGTCTGCCAAACAGCTACTTTTCAATCTCCGTTAAGATATCAAGCGGTTTCTCAAGCAGAAATTCCGGCTGGAATGCCGCAAGCTCCTCACGGCCCCTAAATCCCCAGAGAACTCCCACCGTCGTCATCTTCGCGTTCTTTCCAGTCTTCATGTCCGTATTCGTATCTCCAAAATACAGGCACTCTGACGGGTCCGCGCCACAGATCTTCGCCGCCTTCAACGCTCCCGACGGGTCCGGCTTCCTCGGAACGCCCTCCTGCTCCCCGATCACCGTGTCAAAATATCCCGCGCCGAATACATATTCTACGGTCTTCTTCGCCTGGGCATCAGGCTTGTTGGATACAACAGCAATCTTTAAACCCAGCTCTTTCGCCTTCGAGGTGAGCTCCACGATTCCATCGTAAGGATGCATCTCATAGTTACAGTATTTTCCGAATATCTCCATATATACAGGGAGGATCGTCTCGTAGTGCGCCTCATCCGTATCCCCGCAGGCTGCGAGGGAACGTTTCATCTGCATTTTATATCCATCGCCGACGATGGTCATCATCTGTTCCTCTGTCAAAGGGCCGAGCCCAAACTTCTCCAGTGAAAGGTTCGTACAGTATGTCAGCGCATGGATCGAGTTTACCAGCGTTCCATCCAGATCAAAGATCAGACACTTATATTTCATATCTGCCTCCATATAAAGCAAAAACGAATCAAAAACTGTGCCACTCATTTTATCACACTAAAAAAAAAAAGACAATACCTTTCTGCGCATATACAGGGGTTTCGCTTTTAGCTTTTGAGGTTTATGCATCTTATATAAAATCTGTTG
>ERZ780150.818-NODE-818-length-24426-cov-3.036314_pt1 | contig 24426 bp, 32 predicted proteins | sample MGYA00511019_ERZ780150 | MGnify/ENA primary metagenome ERZ780150 (study PRJEB29588, sample SAMEA2151633) | human gut metagenome | biome: human gut; feature: human-associated habitat; material: faeces | place: Denmark | collected 2008/2010 ...
ATACACTTGTCATAATCTATTATCGGTGCTTCAAAATCTTTCTGACTTAACGCTCCAACAGGACAAACATTGACAGCGGGGCATTTATGATTTTGGGGACAGTTTTCTATAATTATTTTTAATTTTTTATCCATAATATTCTTTCCTTTCGATATAAAATATTATAAAGATTATATCATATCCGGTCAACAAACACAATACACAAATCAGACAATTATTTTACCCAAGTTTCGCCGCTCTTTCCGTCAACGGTATTATGCGTATTGCTTGCTTCAAGGATTTCATAAAACGCCCAATATGACTTGTCTTTGAGGTCTGTAAATTTATTTACGGCTGACATATTCTTATTGATGTATTCCGTATCGGCGGCGCGTCCTGTTACGCGGTTTACAATCGTTACAACCTCCGCGCGTGTGATGTTGCTGTCCGGCTTAAATGTGCTGTCGCTGTATCCGTTTATCCAGCCCATACCAACAGCGCTGTAAATATAACCTGACGCCCAATGTGATTTTGGTACATCATTAAAAATATTCTTCTTTGCCGCCACTGTCTTAGCGTCCAGCGCATAGAACCTCATACACATTGTTACAAATTCGGCTCTTGTAATATGTTCGTCCGGCTTAAATGTCTTATCGTCATAGCCGGATATTACCTTGTACTTTTCAAGATAGGCGATATAGTTATTAAACCAATCCTTGCTTGATACGTCCTTAAATGATGATTTACGGCTTGAAATATTTTCGCCCTTACGCTCTGCAATATTACGGGCGAATATGGCAGCTGCTTCTGCTCTTGTCATATTATTTTCAGGCTTAAAGGCTCCGTCCTCATATCCGACTACATAAGAATTATGCGTGTTTGTCGGCATAATAAGCTGACCGTTTGCGTCGGTTGCGCCGCTGACGGAATTATTCTTGTCTTTGAGCGTAACATCAATACCCGCCGTTGTCTTGCCCTTGTTATCCGTTACGGTAATTGTATAATAATTATCGTCAAGAGTTTTGCCGCTCGGAAGCGTCAAAGTGATTTTATCGTCCTTGACGGTCTTATTGACATTGACGGTCTTTCCGTCCTTATCGACAACCTTTACAGTGTATGACGGCTTGACATATCCGCTACTGCCGCCGCTTCCTCCTGAAGAAGAACCGCCGCCACCGCCTGTTGAAGTCTTGACGGGTACAGTGATTTTACCGTTTGCGTCGGTTGATTTTGTCGCTGTCTTATTATCCTTATCGGTAACAGTTACGGAAATATCCTTGACCGCTGTATTATCCTTGCCGCTGACGGTTACAGTGGTTTGATTATCTGTATTGAGCTTGTTTCCGTCGGGAAGAATAACGCTGATTTTACCGTCCTTAACCTCAACGGCGGCATTTTCGATTTTTGCCTTTGTGTCCTCGACAATGACATTGTATGTCTTTTCTCCCTCAACAACCTGTGCATAGCCGTTTTTGTCTGTACGGTCTGTACTTGTCGGGGGAACAATCGCAATGCCCTCACTGTTTGTAAGGTCTTTTGCTTCCGTTCCGTCCTTTGCAATTACGGTAACAGGTACGCCGTTTACAGCTTTTCCGTCCTTGTCTGTAATTCCGATAATAATTCTGTTATCGGGAGTGATACCCTTTTCATCAGGGAGCTTAACCGTAACGCTGCCGTTGTCTTTATCAACACTGACGATTGCGCCGTTTACAGCGCCGTCATTGTCATTTACAGATACCTTATACGAATAATCGGGAGTAACAACCTCGCTTCCATTATCGGGATTTACGGTAGGCTTCGGCTTTTCCGTTTCGCTCGGCTGCTCTGTCGCGTCCGGCTTTTCTGTTTCTGACGGTTTATCCGTTGCGCTCGGTTCGTCTGTTGCGTCCGGCTTCTCTGACGGTTCGGGAGTTTCAAGTCCGGGTTTTGTTGTCAGAGTAGGCTCCGGCGTCGGTTTATTCTCGATTATATTTTCATTCAGCGGAGGAACAGTGATTTTTCCGTCCTTGTCTGTTATCTCGGTTCTGTCGCCGCCTGCATTGTCATAGACATTTACGCTTACGCCCTCAACCGCTTTTCCGTCATTCGTCTTTACAATTACAGATGTACGGTTATGGTAATCAATCTTTTTACCGTCGGGGAGGCATACCATAACGCCGTTATCGTCAACGGTTACAAGCGCCATATATACCGGTTCCGTTTCATCTTCGACAAGTACGATATATCCGTTTACATTCGCCGTACCGTTTTTGTCCGTGTACGCCTGATTTTTATTCGGTAATGTAGCCTGACCGTTTGCGTTTGTAACGCCCTTTTCTATATAGTCGCTGTCGCCTATGACAATCACGTTTACATTTTCCTTTGCTTCGCCGTTCTGGTCTTTGACCGTAACAGTAACGCGGTTGTCGCTGTTCATAGCCGTACCGTCGGGAAGTTTTACGACAATATCGTGGTTATCGCCTATGTGAATTTCACAATCGGGAATGACGGTATCGTTTTTGTCTGTAACGGTAACAACATAAGTATATTTTGTTTCGCCGTTATCGCCGCCGATAGTGCCGTTTTCATTACCCGTTGAGCTCTGATTATTCGGAACAATAAGCTGACCGCCTGCGTCCGTCTGACCTGTTGCGGCGTTGCCGCTCTTGTCTGAAATATTGATATTCAAGCCCTCTGCCGCTGCCTTTGTATCTGTACGAACAACCGTAATTGTCGTTCTGTCCTCATAGTCAAGCAATCTGCCCTCCGGCAGCTTAATTGTGATGTTATCGTCCTTGTCAATGCTGATTTCTGAATTGAAAACAGGCTTGCTGTCCTTATCGGTAATCAGAATACTATAATCACCGACTTTTGAATATCCGTCCTCGTCCGAATTGTCCTTATCGGTAAGCTGGGGGATTTCCTCAATTTTTAAAACTGTACCGCAATCCGTACATTCAATATGCCTGCTGCCCTCATTCTCAATCGTAGCGGGAACGTCAATAATCCAATCTGACATCTTGTGTCCTTTTGCCGATACCTCGTCGGCTCTATATGTTTCGCCGCAGTTTTTACAGGTGTATGTTGTATAGCCCAATTCTGTACAGGTAGGCGCGGTTACTGTTGTTTCGTAATCGTGAGCGGTCTTTGCCTGCTCGTTTCCGATATATGAAATTCCGCAGTCCTTACAAGTAAAGGTTGTATATCCTATACCCGTACAAGTGGAAGTTGTGATTTTTTCCTCATAGTTATGGCCTTTCGCGTCCGTGTAATCCGCGACATACGATTTTCCGCAATCCTCGCAAGTAAAAGTTGTATATCCCATTTCCGTACAAGTCGGCGCGGTTACAGTGGGAATATATTTATGCTCTGTCGGCTCCTGCTCGTCGCCGATATATTCCTTGCCGCAATCGGGGCAAGTGTAAATTGTATAGCCCTGTGATGTGCAAGTAGGCTTAATCGTCTGCTTATTGTAATTATGAGGAAGAACCTCCGTATAATCAGATTTATAGCTGTCGCCGCAATCCTCGCAAGTATATGTTGTATATCCCATTTCCGTACAAGTCGGGGAAGTTACAACAGCATTATATTTATGCTCTGTTTTATCCGTATAATCTGAAATGTAGCTGTCGCCGCAATCCTCGCAAGTATATGTTGTATATCCCATTTCCGTACAGGTCGGGGGAGTTACAACTGAATTATACTTGTGTTCGGTCTTATCCGTATAATTACCGATATATGAATGGTCGCAATTCTCACAATTATATGTGGTAAATCCCATAGCTGTACAAGTCGGCTCCGTTACTGTTTCGGAATAGGTGTGTCCTGTCGGCAGTTCAAGAATAGCGCCGCAGCTTTCGCACTTTTGCGGTTCGGTACAGGTAGCAGCCTTTCCGGGTGTATGTCCTGTCGCTGAAATTGCCTGTATCATCTTTTCATCACAATGTTTACAGTGGTATTCCATAACGCCCTCGCTCTCGCAGGTCGAATTAGTTACAGTGTGTCCCTCGTCCCATTTATGACCGCGCGGCTCGGTGTAATCGCCGACATAGGTATCATCACAATTTCTGCACTTGTATGTGGTAAAGCCTTTTGTTTTACAAGTGGGCGCGGTTACTGTCGGTCTGTAATCGTGTTTTGCAAGTGGCGTTAAATCCGTAATGTACTTATATCCGCAGTCGATACAAATATGTTCTGTATATCCGTTCTTTGTACAAGTGGAGGCAACAATATTTGTTTCATAACGGTGTCCCGTCATTGAGGTACTTTCTGTATAATAGCTGCCGCACTTTGTACAGGAATGTAATTCTAAACCGCCTTGCTGACAACTCGGCTCACGAATTACAACAGTATTGTAATCGTGCCCGCTTGCGGGAGTATAATTCGTTTTCTGCAAGGCTCCGCACTCGGCACACTGGAAACGGTCAAAACCTAACTCTGTACAAGTGGGGCGCACTGTTTCCAAAAATCTGAAATCGTGAGTATGAATACTGTTTGTATTTGAGGGCGGATTATCGCTTAAAAGCCATACATAGCTTACGCCGTTTTCCGTCATACTCTCGCCGCCGTAGGTATATTCTATCTCATAATATACGGGATAATAGCCCTCGTCGGTATAATTCGGCGCGCTTGTCTTGTTACACTTTTTCGCTTCCGTTCCGTAACGAATACTTGTATTTACGCCATTCTCCGATAAGTCATTGACGGTTACGGTATGAGGTTTTCCGTCAACCTTGCCATAATAGCTTTGTACAACAGACTTTGCCGCCGCGTATTCGTTTTTCTTATATCCGCAGTCCTCACAATCCGCTGTAATGTGAAAACGCTGATTTCCCAATTCGCCGTTTACATTTTCGGTGAAGTTGTGGTTTTCCTGTTTGTCCTGCACCCGCTCTTTCGTGCCTTTGCAGAATTGACAATACTTGCCCTTTTTTGCTTTTACCGTATGCGTCCTGCTGTTGTACGGTATGTATTCCGTACTGTCAAAATCCAAGAAAAAGTTGCTGTCGCAGGGGTTAAGGGAATATACATCTTTACCGCACGAATACGCGTTAATTCCGTCAACGGAATTTACCGTACCGCAATTCTGACAAACTGATTTTGTCCAATGATACCCCGTATAGAACGCGTCAACGCCGGGTGTTCCGTCGTCAAGATTGCCTTTGCCTTTTCCGTCAATAAGCGTACCGTCCGAATAGTAGACGCCGCGATTATATGCGGTTTCGCCAGTTCGTGTGTATTCGGGTACGCGGTAGGAAATGTTGCTTGTCGGCATATCGCAGACGGGGCAGAACATTGTACCCGTAGTTACTGTTGCATTGATGTCAAACTCGCTTGTGCGCCCGTTTGCTTCAATCCATACGTCCGCCGGATCGACATATTCGTTACTCTGCGCCGCATAAGTGGTGATTGAGGGAATAACGCTCAAAGTCATTCCCGCCGCCATTACAGCGGCTAAAATTCTTTTTATTTTGTTTCTCATTTCTAAAAATCCTCCTTGTCAAGATTTAAAATTTTGTATTAAAAAACACGCTCGCATAGGCGGGGCGCGTGATTTTGGGTTGTATGTAATTTTAATTACCTCCGTACATATCGTGATTTACTTTCAAGGTGTAATAGCTGTCAATAGTGGAGGGGGCATTGAATAACGCCGCAAGTAAATATTTTCTTGTATCGTGTACGTCTGTTGTGTTATTCTTCATACAGTCTATGACATATTCGATATGCTCGCTGTTTAGTTTCAGAAGTTTGGATTTTACCGTTTCCGCATTTCGTTCCTCGCTTGCAACGGTTAAGTATTCTCTTGTTGTACATACCGTTTCAGTGATAATATCAACAATTTCATTCAGAATACCGATATTGCCGTTTAGCTTTTGACATAAAATATCATACTCAATATTTTGTTTTATAAGCTGTCTGTATGCTAAAATCTTATCCATTCCTATCCGTTCAGGCTGTTGTGGTTTTACAGGTTCGCCGTTTTCCTCCGGCTCCGTAGAATTGATTGGATAAGTATTTAATAAATCAGTATTTGATATTTCAGTATTTGATTTATTAGTATTTAATTGCGTGGACTTGCCCTGTTCAGGTTCAGCCTGTACAGGATTATCCAATGTTGGATTTTCCAATGTAGGCTCGGTCTGTTTTGGTTCGGGCGATATAGGCAATTCGTGTATGATATATTCATTTTCGCCAAGCTGCCCTTTTTCGTTTCTGACGCGGGAACGCTCAATATATCCAAACGCTTCAAGCTCATTGATTGCCGAGCGTATGGCGTCAATGCCCTCTTTATTTAAAGTTGCTAAGCCTTTAAGGGAATAATCCCAATCTTCAGGCAAGCTAAGCATAAACGATAAAAGCCCTTTTGACCGCAGGGACAAATCTTTATTTTTTAAATGATGATTAGACATCACTGTAAAATCTTTTGTTTTCTGAACTCTGAATACTGTTGCCATAGCTGATATGCTCCTTTCCTAAATATCGACATCAAAAAAAGACATTGAGTGTTCCCAATGCCTTATATATAAAATATTCTGTTTTACTTCGGCAAAATAAAAATTTTGTCGTTCTTTTGTTTTTTAATTGACCGCCTTATGTATTTATGATATACTATCTGAGAATGTAAAGGTCGGTCTTTGGTGCAAAAGGGAAATAAAAAATACCGTAAATATGCAATTCACGATATTTTTTAAACATAAAATTATTTTATTTTAAGGTTAATACTGTTTATTGACCGCTCAAAACCCTTGTGTTTATGCGATTTTTCCATAAGTCCAATAAGGACAGTCGCACCACGTCAGAGTAAGCGATATATCGCTTACTCTGTTTTTTTTGCAAGCGTGCTCAAAACGGTGAGCAGTAGCTACCACATTTGTGCGAGTTAAGTACCTTCGGCACGTTTGAAAACATTGTATGAAAAGTGTATAATATCTTTGAGTGGATTTTGTAACGAGAAACTTGACAGGAAAATTGAGAGCAGATATAATATAAAGTGACCTTTAGGAAAATATTGGGAGTGATAAGAATGATTAGATTTTATGGTTGTGATTTCTGTAAGCATTGCACCGGTATGAAAAAAGGACATCCTGTATGTGAGGCATTTCCCAACGGTGTTGCATATGATCATATGGACAAAGATTTACAAAATCTAAAAGAATGTAATAACGGAATTGGTTTTGAACCACGAGAAAAAAATACAAATAAATAAAGAAGATAAAAACATCAGATTAAAGCACGTTGACGGGTGAAAATTACAAGGTTGACGGAAGTATGACGTTTGACGAATGGAAAAACAGTTTGTCGGACTAACAGAAAAATGCGTTAAAATATGTTGCAAATGCCGAAAAACGTGGTATAATAAAAGCAGAGGAAGAACAATTTCGGAAACTAACCGCAGAAGAAAAAGCAAGAGAAAAACTTCACTTTATTAGTGACGAGCGATTTAATCAACTTACAATAGAGGCACGAAAGAATGGAACTATTATTATTTGCGGTGGTGAAGAAGTTAATAAATATTTAGATAAACAAGGTGTTGCTGCAGCAATAATTGGTGATACTATTTTATTCAGAGATAATGTATGTGTAAGTGAAGTGTTGGAGGAAACATATCATTTCAAGCAGAACCTAATTGAATTAAACGTTGGAAAACCCAAACGTGAACTACTGAATGAAATTGATGCGAAAAAGTGGTTATTGGGTGTAGTGGACAAGTATAATATACCGCGAAATGAAACGGAAATAACACAAAAGCAGTTAAAAACATATGAAAGACTTTTAGGAGAAAGCGAGTGAAAAAGTTATGAAATATGTAAAAGCAGAGCAATATTGGAACTTTATGGGGCATACATTCTTATGTTTTAATAATACCATTCCACTTTTTTTCGACGGAGTAATCATAGAAGGCAAAGAGTATATGGCAACAAAATGCTTTGGTGGACCGCCATTTTCGATTGATATAAGTGGTAATTATGATTTCAAAGATTTGAATGTAGGTTTTATTGAACCGGATAGAAACGAGAAGAAGAGATTGACAAAAGAAGCATTAACCAAAATCAGAGAGGTAGAATAAAATACAATTAAGCTAAAAGCACGTTTGCGGACGTGCTTTTTTGATATTCAAATTTATTGAAAGACGGTGATAGTGTGAGAGTAGGCACAATAATAAAAAAATCAACAAAAATTTGAAAAATATTGACAATAGGTAACAATATGTTGTAATATAAATACAAGGTACTCCGTTTTTTGAACCGAGTACAGGCAAAATTTATATGAATTATGCCAACGATTTAACAAATGACAGAGGTTCGTGTGTAACGTATTTTCACGAACACGGACATTTAATTGATTGTGCAATGAGAAATGTATCGAATGATACAAAATTCTTTGATAAGCTATCTGATGATGCAGATGAATACATTGACAGAATAAGAATAAAAAGTGAATTAAAAATTCAAAAGGATTTGTTTAATAAAATATCAGACGATTTAAACGATATGAGGAAACATTCCGCTGTGTCAGATTTACTTTGGGCTTTAACCGAAGATGAAATACAAGGTGTTGCGGGTCACGATAGCAAATATTGGGAAAATAATGATGTAATAACAACAGAGGCTTTTGCACATATGTTCGAGGCTCAATTTGACGAAGTCAGATACAAAGAGATAAAAAAAGATTTTTCCGAATGCTTTAGATTATTTTGAAAATTTATTGAAAGGGGCGATATAAAATGATGAAAAAATGCAAAAAAATGAAGTCTAAATTTTTATATGCTTTTGGCTATATTCCGAAAGTCCCTTTTGAGGTCAGAATGGAAGATGAAAAGGCAAGTAATGAATATTGTAAGGTTTTGCAGAAAAGCATAGATGATAAATTTGATTATACGATAGAGAAATACGGAACAAAACCATCTGGCTTTTTTGGACTACCGGACGTTATTATTGATTAATTCAGGAAAATTGAATAGACTAAGCACTTACATTATGTGAGTGCTTTTTTAATGCTAAAAAATCCCAATTAATTGGGATTTTGAAAGGTGGTGATACCGTGAAAATAGGCTCAACACTTAAGCTGCATAAAAATTAGCATAGTAGTATTAAAACTACTATGCTATAAAAAGTCTAACTTTTTGGGGTCGGTTCAAAAATCTGTACTCCGTTTAGTCTGTATCACTAAGGGACAAAGCTGTTTTAATCAAGCGATATATCTTTCCATTTCAACATCTGTGCGGCTTTGCGTAAATTGTACAGCCTTAGTCCAATATTATAGCTCATAGCATTCACCAATTTGTATTTTATAGTATAGAATTTTTCTTTTCAAACTATTATAGTATATATGTTTTTAAAATAACTATCGTTTATGTCTTTGTGTAAAATTTATATAAACAAAAGTAAGCTGAGCGCTATTATTGCCATACCGAGTATGACGCCTATAATAGTGACTTTGCTTTTTTCATATTCACGTGCCATCGGTAAAAGTTCTTCTATTGAAATAAATACCATAATTCCGGCGATTATTCCGAATAAAATACCGAATACGACATCGTTGAAAAACGGACGTAAAATTAAATAACCGATTATAGCACCTAAAGGTTCCGTAATACCCGAAAAAAACGATACTATAAATGCTCTTTTTCTGCTGCCTGTTGAGTAGTATATCGGTACAGACGTAGCAATTCCTTCCGGAATATTATGGATTGCTATGGCGACAACTATGGCAACAAAATACATAAGGTGGATAAAAAGTTATTTATAATAGATTTTCAAGAAAATATCGCCCTCGGGAGCGGATTTTTCACGTTTATATTCAATTTTTTTTACGAAATTTTTAAGAATGGAATTTTTTTCGGCGGCTGAAAGAGAGTGGTAATTAGTGAGAAGTTCACGCAAAAGGGGAAGTCGTTCTTCGACGGAAGATGTATCCACAAGTTTAAATTTTTCACGTTCCTGTGATATCGTGGCATTAATTTTTTTTCTTCTATCTGAAATTGCGTTATTGCGTTCAAGGAAAAGTTCTTTTGTATAGACTTCCTGTTCGAGCAAGTCATACAGACGGAGTTGTTGTTTATCAAGTTTTTTTAATTCTGTTTCCAAAGTGGCTATTGTATCAAGGCAGGAAAGTTTATCTTTATTATGCGATTGACGGATATTTTTCAAAGACAATTCAATATCTTTAAATTCCTTTGTAAGCACTTCAAATACTTTATCTTCTACAATGCTCAATGCAGATGCCTTATTACAACCGAGTGTACGGCAACAAAGACGGTATTTTTCAACAGTTTCGTTAGAAGTATTGATAACTATTGCCCGACCGCAATTAGCACACTTTAAAAGTCCTGCAAACGGATTTTGCAACGTGCCTGTACGCATAGGCGGTTTGTATTTCAGATTTATAATATCTTGTGCTTTGCTGAACGTGTCCTCGTCAATTATCGGCTCGTGCAGTCCGGGAACATATAACCAATCATCTTTACTCGTTTTTTCTTGCGTATTTTTGCCTTTAACAGACTTTGATTTGTTCCACACTATCTTACCTATGTAAGTATGATTTCGGAGCATACGGGCGATTGTGGTGGGGTGGAGCGGTGTATTTTTCTTGCTCAAGACACCCAAATTTGCAAGCTGACGGCTTATTGAAGTAATACCTATACTTTGATTTACATACATATCAAATATCATACGAACATATTTCGCCTCCGGTTCATATACTTCCAACGTGTGCTTTTTATTTATTACGGCATTTCGATAACCAAACGGAGCACCCGACACAAAGCAACCGTCGTTGATTGATTTGATACGTCCGCGGTTCATTCTGCGAGTGATGAATTTAAGCTCCTTTCGAGCCATAAACATTTCAAATTCACTGTAATCTTCGTCATACTCGTTGTTGAGGTCATATATTTTTTTGAGCGTAATAATTTTTACATCGTTTTCTTTAAGAACGTCAAAGATTTTTTCACTGTCTGCGGCACTTCCGCGCCCTAAACGGTCAAGGTCAATACATAATACCGCATCATATATGTGCGAGGGAATAGCGTCAAGTAGTTTCAGCATTTCCGTTCTGTTGTATAACATTCCTCCGCTTATCACTTCTTCAAATATGTCAATGACCGTTAAATTATTGTCCTTTGCATAAGAAAGAAGAATTTCTTTGTGACGTTCAAGTGTTTCAAGCGGATTGTTTTCGTCCGCTCTCGATTTTCGTAAATACATGGCTACATTCATCGTAAATCTTCCTTTCTTGTGTTATATTTCAACTCACACACTCCGTGGGGAGCGTGACATATGTGTATAAATGCACTTTATTCTTTTTCCTCTGTCTGCTCCAACAGGCAGGGGAATTTTTTACGCGGCAGAATTTGTATAGTCAATAACTGCAATATCATTTATAATGTTTTCGAGTTTGTATACTATTTTTTCAATTTGCCCGAATACTTCATCGGAATAATAAACTTCGTTGCAATGCTCACAAACCATAGCCGGAACATTTTTTATAATAATAACGCAATTTTCAAGATTTGCAACATATGTTCTGTTTTTGTTAATGGTGTCATGACCACATTCGATACATTTCATAATTAATTCTCCTTTCTTGTTTTCAAATCATCATAAAATTTTATGGTATCGGGAATATATGCCGTTATAATATGGATATATTCGCCGTCAAAACTACATACGACGTGTAACGGCTTGTCAATACCTCTATATCCGAATACAAGACAACTTGCAAAGGGTTTGTCGCTTATATAATTTTCTATAATTTCGCCGTTTAAAATACATTGTATGACTTCATCTCTTAATATTTTTCTTTGCAATAGCCTTTGAGTAGCGTGTTCTTTCCAAATAATTTTTTTATTCTTACACGCATTTTTCAAATCGTTTATATTATATGGAAAATCGTTAATTGTTATCAATCCTTTCAATTTTTACTTACGTTTCTCTAATTATATATATAAAAACCTCTTTAATAATCTGAATTTTTCAAATAGTCCATATGTCTGCGATAACGTCTTGGTACGTTAATAGGCACGTCATAACCAATTTGTTTTAGAAATTCGGTTATAGCGTCAACACCGTCATTAAAAAATTCCGTTATACGTTTTTCTTTATTAGCTATATTTTTATAATTAGGTGGGCATACAAAGGTCCAATCGGCACCCTCGTTATCAAAAATAATTCTGAAATATTCATCTATATTGTATTTGTCAAGAGCCTTTGCCAACAACAAGTGATGTTCACAACCCTCGTCAAGCAACGAAACAACAGCGTGTGAGCGGTCGTGTGCAATTACTGCCATTAACGGCTCGCTGTCGTGATTGATAAACTCTGTTTTGGTTTCATCACTGCCGTAATATTTAATGATGTCCATAATATCAATCTCCTTGTTTATTTTTATCTCTTAGTCTACGAATGGAGTCAATTCCTGACTCCATTAATGTTAAAAACATATCGTGTTCATTTTTAGTTAAAGGAATTGTATCTAATGAATGCTTTTTATTATCAAATTCATCCACTAAAAAGGTTAAATCGTTATCTGGTACACCGTTGTTATCAAGTCGTGCCCACATCGGAGTATACATATCTTGAATATCACAATCCAATATGTTGCATAGTTGGAATAATCTGTTTATATCAATGGAATTTGTACCGCTTTCCCAATGTGATACGGAAGCTTGACTAACTCCGAGAGCTTTAGCAAGGTCAGCTTTTGATAATCCGGCTTTTTCTCGGTTATATGTTATATTTGCGGCAAGATTTTTCTTTAAATCAAATTCATTTCCGCTTTGTTTGGTTCTCATGGTAAAACCTCCTTTATGGATATAGTATAACAATTTCTTAATAAAAAGTCAATACAAAAATTAAGAAATACTAAAATATATTTAATTTATACGAAATTCTTGATGATGTATAAATAAGAAATCATTAAGATAATCTTAATAATAACCTCAAAAAATAATAAAAATATTTAGCAAAACTATTGACAATTAAGAAAAACTTAAGTATAATAACATTGAAACTTAAGTTTTGCGAAATAAAACTAGAAAGGGTGAAATGAATGGATGTTAGAACTAACATCAAGGAGTATTTGACACAGCATGGGATTACTGTTAAGTGGCTATCGGACAAAATACATATGAGTATGGTATCGCTAAGTACAACGTTAAACCAAAAAAGAATATTAAAAGCAGATGAATATTTTAAAATCTGTAATGCACTTAATGTGTCTTACAACACTTTTGCTCCTAAAAATAACAAAACGATACGAAAGGAAAATTAAAATTATGGAGGGAGGAAAAACAAAAAATATAAATCTTTATTTTGAACAAAAAAGGTCATTTTTAGTTACAGAGATTATGAGTATATATACTGCAACGGAAGACATTGAAATCAAAATAAAATGTTTGGAATTATTGAATAAAATAGAAGGATAATCTATTTAGACTATCCTCCTGAAATTTAATTATTGCAGTATAAAATTCCGTCTTTTAATGAAATATGTTCAAATTCAGTAAAACCAAACGATGATGAAATATCGGTAATTGTGTGTTTTTCATCAAGAGAAGATTTTACAGAAACAAAAACTTTGAATGATGGACAAAGCAGGACATATTTACCATAAAACTTATTATTTCTTTTATCTGAACTAAGAACTCCTTCAAACCCTTCTTTTTCAGAGCCTATTATTGAATAAGAAATATTTTGTTGCTTTGCCATATCTATAAATGACAGGAATTCGTTAAGTGTTTTTACAATTATCATTATAATCACCTCCTTCCGAGATGATTATAGCACAAATGGTTAAAAAATACAATCGACATGTATAAGAAAGGAAAATTTAAATTATGGAAGAATTAAAGGTATTTGAAAATGCAGAGTTCGGCTCTGTAAGAACAACAACAGTAAACGGAGAGATTATGTTTGTCGGTAAGGATGTGGCGGGAATACTTGGGTATAGCAATCCTCGCAAAGCTTTAGCGGACCATGTTGATGAAGATGACAAAACGGATGGGGTAACGATTCGTGACTCCATCGGTAGAGAACAAAATCCGGTATGTATCAATGAATCGGGTTTGTACAGTCTTATCTTATCAAGCAAAATGCCGAATGCGAAGAAGTTTAAGCATTGGGTTACGGCTGATGTATTACCGGCTATACGCAAAACAGGAATGTATGCGACCGAAGAACTATTGGAAAATCCCGATTTGGCTATACAGGCGTTTACGGCATTAAAATTGGAGCGAGAGAAAAATAAGAAACTAAACACCACTGTTAAAGTTCAAGAACAGCAGATTATGGAACTTCAACCAAAGGCGTCATATTATGATTTAGTTTTAAATTGTCCCGATTTATTATCAGTCACTGTCATAGCAAAGGATTACGGTAAGTCGGCAAAATGGTTAAACAATTTCTTAAAAGAACACCAGATACAGTTTAAGCAAGGAGGGATATGGCTGTTGTATAAGGAATATGCTGAAAAAGGCTACACAAGTACAAAGACACATACTGTAAACGGAAATGACGGCAAACAACATTCTAAAGTAAATACATATTGGACACAAAAAGGCAGATTGTTTATTTATGCATTGTTAAAGAGCGAGGGTATACTTCCGATAATGGAACAGGAGCAGATCGCTTAGTACAAAGTAATAGGACAAAAAATGAAATACATAGATTAAAGCAGGAGGTGGAAATCATGGAGGCGGAAAAGACCAAAAAGGCAAGAAAGCCGAGAAAGCAACCTAAAGTACATGTTGAAGTGGTAGGAAGTTGGCAAGACAGACCTGCTTATGAGCGTTTTCAGCATTGGAAACCTCATATAGAAAATATGTATCATATGCTTGGGTACGGTGATGTAACGGTTGAGCCGTCGCAGGAGATGATTGACGAGTACAATGCTATTCAAGCAAACAAAGAAAAAGGAGCTTAATGCTCCGATGATGGGACAAGCTCACAGGATAAAGAGAGGTAAACTAATGAACACAATAGGAATTGCACTGATTAGTTTCAGTATCGGACTAATCATAAGTTGGAAATTGGCAGAAAGGGACATAAAAAATGCTAAAAAGAAAACCAAAAACAGAGAATGAGAAAACGGAAGAATATTTCCACAGAGAAGTATTTCCGATGATTAACGCATTCGCCAAGGAGTGCAGAGGACACGCAAAGCAGAAAATAACGGTGAAAGGAATATTTTCAAATGAACAAATATGTAGTAATGACGGGCAGAGATGATGTAGTGGTTTTAAACGCCGATGACAACAAGTCGGTTAAGGCATACATAGCAAAAGGATACGGGATAACAAATCGTATCAAGTCAAAACACCCGCTTGAAATGAGTGTTGCGAAGATTATCGGAGGAAAGAAACAATGACGGCAAAGCAAATAACAGAACTGCACGATTTGTGTTTGCAGATTAATTTATTGGCAGTAAACAAGGATAACGCACCGATTGTTCTGTATACGTTGATAGGTAATAGTATGTATCCGCAGGTAGGTGTAAGTGTACGCGAGAGCGGGACGTCAAGAAAAATTATGAGTTTCGTGGTATTTATCGATGAACCAGTCGATAAAGAATACAGAATGAATTTCAAGAAGTTAAATGACATCAAGAAGAAGTTGAAGGTGAAAAAAGATGAATGATGAAGTAGAAAGCTACAGAAATGACGAGCTTGTTTCAATATTAAACGCATTTCCCGACAGAACCAAAATATTGATTAATGGCAGTGCTGATTTTGAAGTACGTTATAATCGTAACGGTGGCGAGCCACTAATTAATATTGTAGAAAAAAATGACCGTCAGAGCTGGAACTCTATAACGGTCAAATAACAAAAACACATAGATTAATAATCTATGTCAACATTATACCACAGAAAGGAACGAAAATCAATGATAAAGATAAATGAATTACAGCTTGAAAATGTCAAGCGAATAAAGGCGGTAAAACTTGAGCCGGCACAGAATGGTTTAACGGTTATCGGAGGAAAGAACGGACAAGGTAAAACTTCTGTCATAGACAGTATAGCGTGGGCACTGGGCGGTGACAAATACCGTCCGTCACAACCACAGCGTGACGGTTCGGTCATTCCGCCTATTCTTCATATTGAATTGTCAAACGGTTTAATTGTAGAACGTAAAGGCAAGAACAGTGCATTGAAAGTAATAGATCCGAACGGTAACAAAGGCGGTCAACAGCTTTTAAACGAATTTATCGAACAATTTGCACTGGACTTGCCGAAATTTATGCAAGGCACATCAAAGGAAAAAGCAGAGATACTACTTCAAGTAATCGGTGTCGGAGAGCAGTTATATGAAATTGAAAACAGAGAAAAACAACTTTACAACGAACGTACCGCAATCGGCAGAATAGCAGACCAAAAGAAGAAGTTTGCGGAAGAAATAGTCGATTATCCCGAAGCACCGAAAGAACTTATTTCAATCTCGGAACTTATCCTAAAGCAACAGGAAATACTTGCAAAAAACGGCGAAAACCAACGTAAACGTGAAAAGGCACAATCACTTTTAAAGCGCTCCGAAGATTTAAAAGCACAGATTACAAATCTTCAATCACAACTTGATGTTGTACTTTCAGATCTTGAAATTGCACAAAAATCGGCACTTGATTTGCACGACGAATCAACCGAAGAACTTGAACAGAACATCAAGAACATTGAGCAGATAAACATTAAAGTTCGTGCCAATATGGATAAAGACAAAGCCGAAGAAGAAGCGAAAGAATACAAGGACAAGTATGACGAGCTTACCACAGCTATTAGTAACGTTCGTAAAGAAAAGACGAATTTATTGAAGAATGCAAATCTGCCACTTGATGGATTGTCGGTTGAGGACGGCGAGCTTACATACAAAGGCTTTAAGTGGGATAACATGAGCGGTGCGGAGCAGATGAAAGTATCAACGGCTATTGTCAGAAAGCTCAATCCCGATTGTGGTTTTGTACTTCTTGATAAGTTGGAGCAAATGGATACCGACACATTAAAAGAGTTCGGCGAATGGCTTGAAAAAGAGGGATTGCAGGCAATAGCCACAAGAGTAAGTACAGGTGAAGAATGCAGTATCATCATTGAGGACGGATATTCAAGTGAATTAAGCACAGCAACACCTACTGCGACAAAAACTTGGAAAGAGGGAGAATTTTAATGGATATTACAAGCGGAAAAATTGAATCGGCACAAAAAGTAATCATATACGGCCCTGAGGGAATAGGCAAATCAACGTTTGCGTCGAAGTTCCCAAGTCCTCTGTTTTCGGATACAGAGGGCAGTACAAAACATATGGACGTAAGACGTTTGCCTAAGCCTACCTCTTGGACATTGCTAAAAGAGGAAGTAGCATATGTCAAAGCAAATCCGACTGTATGCAAAACATACATTATAGATACTTTTGACTGGGCGGAAAGACTTTGCATTGCAAAGATATGCGCAGATAATAACAAAAAAAGTATTGAAGATTTCGGATATGGTTCGGGATATGTGTACGAATTAGAGGAAATAGGCAGATTTTTAAATTCACTTGATGAATTGATTGAATTGGGTATCAATGTAGTTTTGACGGCTCATGCACAGTTGCGCAAATTTGAACAGCCGGACGAAATGGGAGCATATGACCGTTGGGAGTTGAAACTCGGCAAAAAAACAAGTTCGCAGATTTCACCTATTTTGAAAGAGTGGGCGGATATGATTTTATTTGTCAATTATAAAACATTTTCGGTTGCGACAGATGACAAAGGAACAAAACATAAGGCACAGGGCGGTACAAGAACAATGTACACCACGCATCACCCTTGTTGGGACGCAAAGAACCGTCATAATCTTCCGGACGAAATGCCGTTTGAATATGAACGAATTGCACATTGTTTTAAAGATAATGCACCGACACAAACGGTTACACCGACAGTCACACCACATATAGAGCCGACTGTTTCACAGGTAGTCACACCACCACAAAAAACGACAGTTGCACCGCCTGCACCGCCGATTGACAACAACGTATCAGACGAAAGAAAAGAATTTGATACACCGGCACAATCGTTTGATATGCCGAACGGAAATATACCGAAAGCATTGTCGGATTTAATGCAGATTAATAAGGTAACAGACGCAGAAATCAGACAGGCAGTTGCGTATAAAGGATATTATCCCGAAGATACACCGATAGAAAATTACGACGTTGATTTTATCAACGGTGTATTGGTAGGAGCATGGAATCAAGTATTTGAGATTATAAAGAAAATGAGAAATGAGAATGTATTTCAAGGAGGTAACGAATAATGGCAGAAGAAAGAGAATTTGGTTGGGATGATGAAATAGAAAACGACAATGAGTTTCAAATATTGCCCGATGGTGATTATAATTTTACGGTAACAGGTTTTGAGCGTGGCAGACATCAAGGAAGTGCTAAACTTCCGCCGTGCAATAAAGCGATTATAACATTAAACGTTGCGGACGGCAAAGGTAATCAAGGTACGATTAAACACAACCTGTTTTTACATACCAAAACAGAGGGAATGCTTTGTGCATTTTTTACCGCAATAGGACAGAGAAAGCATGGCGAAAAGTGCCGTATGAATTGGAGTGCGGTTGTCGGAGCAACAGGCAGATGTAAAATCGGTATACATGAATATACAAGCACTAAGACAGGTGAAGTCTTAAAATCCAATGAAATCAAAAAATTCTATGAGCCGACAGGAACACAAGCCGAACCAACGCAATCACCTGCGTCGTCATTTACTCCGGGAAGTTTTTAAGGCGGTGTAATAAATGGAATTAAGACCATATCAAAATGAAGCTAAATCAGCCGTTTTCCGCGAGTGGGAGAACGGCTGTAATAAAACATTGCTCGTTCTTCCGACAGGGTGCGGTAAAACAATAGTTTTTGCAAAAATAACGGAAGAATGTGTGCGAAAAGGTCAGCGTGTTTTAATACTTGCACATCGTGGGGAACTGTTGGAACAAGCGTCTGACAAGATTATGAAAACAACCGGCTTAGGTTGTGCAACGGAAAAGGCAGAGGAAAGCTGTATAGGAAGTTGGTACAGAGTAGTTGTAGGTTCGGTACAAACACTAATGCGTGAAAAAAGATTAAATCAATTCAAAAGTGATTACTTTGATACCATTATAATAGACGAGGCACATCATTGCATATCCGACAGTTACAGACGTGTATTAGACCATTTTTGTGATGCAAAGGTATTAGGTGTTACGGCAACACCCGACAGGGGCGATATGAAAAATCTCGGACAGGTTTTTGAAAGTCTTGCATATGAGTATACACTTCCAAAGGCTATCAAAGAGGGATATTTAAGTCCGATAAAGGCTCTTACAATTCCGTTAAAACTTGATTTGACAGGCGTAGGTACACAAGCGGGTGATTTTAAATCAAGCGATATAAGTACGGCACTGGATCCGTATTTGTATCAGATAGCCGATGAGATGACAAAGCACTGCAAAAACAGAAAAACGGTTGTATTTCTGCCACTTGTAAAGACGAGTAAAAAGTTTAGAGATATTCTGAACGAAAAAGGTTTTAAAGCGGCGGAAGTAAACGGCGAAAGCAAAGAAAGAGCAGAAATATTAAATGATTTTGAAAACAATAAGTATAATGTGTTGTGCAATTCAATGCTTTTGACAGAGGGTTGGGATTGTCCCGATGTGGATTGCGTTGTCATATTAAGACCTACAAAAGTACGCAGTTTGTACAGTCAAATGGTAGGACGCGGAACAAGACTTGCACCGAATAAGGACCACTTACTTTTACTCGATTTTTTATGGCATACGGAACGACACGAACTGTGTCACCCCGCACATTTGATTTGCGAAAATGAAGAAGTTGCCGTAAAAATGACGGAGAATATCGAAAATGCGGGTTATCCTGTTGACATAGAAGAGGCAGAGGAAAAGGCAAGCGAAGATGTAGTTGCACAAAGAGAAGAGGCACTTGCAAATCTTCTTGCGGAAATGAAGAAACGTAAGCGTAAATTGGTTGATCCTCTGCAATTTGAAATGAGCATACAAGCCGAAGATTTATCGGGATATGTACCGACATTCGGTTGGGAAATGTCACCTCCGTCAGAAAAACAAATAAAGGTACTTGAAAAATACGGAATATTCCCTGATGAAATAGATAACGCAGGTAAGGCAACCAAACTGCTTGAACGATTGGAGAAAAGACGTGTGGCAGGACTTACAACTCCAAAGCAAATACGCTTTCTTGAAAGTCGAGGTTTTCAGCACGTCGGTGTTTGGGAGTTTGAAAAAGCAAAAAATCTTATTGACAGAATTGCCGCAAACGGTTGGCGAATACCATCGGGGATAAATCCGAGTGAATATTAAAGGAATTAAGATATGAACGATTATAATTTGACAGAAATTCTTGAATATATTGATCCGTCAACTTGCAGTTATCAAGAGTGGATAAACGTAGGTATGGCACTAAAACACGAGGGATATACGGTATCTGATTGGGATATGTGGAGTATGAAAGACGTAAACCGTTACCATAGCGGTGAATGTGCAAAGAAGTGGGCGACATTTCAAGGCTCATCTGCTCCCGTTACTGCCGGAACTATCATTCAAATGGCTAAAGAAAACGGATACCATTATGAAAATGTATCAGCCGAGCTTGATTGGGACAGTGAAATAGGTTCTAAAGACGAACTTGTTGTAGTAGACAGGAACTGGCTTGAACGCAGTGAGATACATATTCCCGAACAATGGAATCCGACAGAGCAGATTATCACATACCTCGAAACACTTTTTGAGCCGGATGAAAACGTAGGCTATGTTACGGAAAGTTGGGAACATGACGGAAAATTCTTGCCGTCAAAAGGCTGTTACGACAGAACGGCAGGTCAGCTTATAAAGGAACTGTACCAATGCAAAGGCGATATAGGCAGTGTAATCGGTGATTATAACAGCGAAGTCGGTGCGTGGATAAGGTTTAACCCTCTTGACGGTAAGGGCGTAAAAAATGAAAACGTAACGGAGTTCAGATATGCACTTGTCGAATCCGATACAATGGACATTTCGGCACAAAAAGCCATTATAACAGAATTGGAATTACCTGTTGCGGCACTTGTGTACAGTGGTAAGAAAAGCCTTCACGCAATAGTGAAAATTGACGCATCAACGTATGAAGAATATAAAAAACGTGTCGATTATCTGTATAACGTGTGCAATAAAAACGGACTGAAACTTGATATTCAAAACAGAAATCCGTCACGATTATCCCGTATGCCGGGCGTAATGCGTAACGGTAAAAAACAATATCTTCTTGATACCAATATAGGTAAAGAAAATTGGAATGAGTGGCGTGAATGGATTGAAAGCGTGAATGATGATTTGCCCGATCCCGAAAGTATGGCTGATGTGTGGGACAATTTACCCGAACTTGCACCGCCATTAATTGACGGTGTATTAAGACAGGGACATAAAATGCTTATAGCGGGTCCGTCAAAGGCGGGTAAATCATACGCATTGATTGAGTTGTGCTGTGCCATTGCAGAGGGGAAGAAGTGGCTTGAATGGAACTGTACGCAAGGCAAAGTAATGTACGTTAATCTTGAACTTGACCGAGCAAGCTGTCTGCACCGTTTTAAGGACGTTTATACAGCACTTGGCATAGCACCCGACAATCTATCCAACATTGATATTTGGAATCTTAGAGGACGCAGTGTACCAATGGACAAGCTCGCTCCGAAACTTATACGCAGGGCAAGCAAAAAGAATTATATAGCGATTATAATTGACCCGATATATAAGGTTATAACAGGTGACGAAAACAGTGCAGACCAAATGGCTCATTTTTGTAATCAGTTTGATAAAGTATGTACAGAACTCGGCTGTGCGGTGATATATTGTCATCATCACAGTAAGGGTGCGCAGGGCGGTAAAAGAAGTATGGACAGAGCCTCGGGTTCGGGTGTGTTTGCACGTGATCCCGATGCACTTATCGACCTTGTAGAACTTGAGTTGAACGACGATATATTAAAACAGGAAAAGAATAAGGCAGTATGCAAAGTATGTGAGGGTTGGTTGTATAAATACGATAAATTGTATCATGCGTCACAAGACGATTTGTGCAGTGAAACTCAAATGCTTGCATTGTGCCGAGAATACCTTGAAAACGACGCTTACGAGTGCGTTATAGAAGATGTAGGTAAGGCAAGAAAATCGGTTGAAAGCCGTAGTGCGTGGCGTATAGAGGGTACGCTTAGAGAGTTCCCGAAGTTTGCACCGGTGAACCTATGGTTTAAATATCCTGTTCATAATATTGATAATATCGGCGTGCTGAAAGATATTGCGGTTGATGACGGAATGCCAACGTGGAAGAAGAATTTTGCTAAAAAGAAAACTGACGCAGAACGTAAAACCGAGCGTAAAAATTCTCTTGAAACGGCATTTGAAGCGTGCGGAATTGATGATAAAGTGACAGTAAAATCAATGGCGGAATATATGGGAGTTACAGAGAAAACTGTAAGAAACAGATTAAAAGAACACGGTGGATTTTGGATTGATGAAGGTCAAGTCGGTAAGAAATAAGAGGGAAAATGTCGGAGGGAAAATTACTCTTTAAAAATTTCACTGATAAGGAAAAAGTCGAAAAAATTTCTTTCCTTTCCTTAAGGAAAAAGTCGAGAAAAATTAAATTTTCCTTAGGGAAGAAAAACTCGACTTTTTCTCGAGGGAAGGAAAATGTATATATACTACGTATATATAAAGGTTTCCCTTTCCCTAAGGTCAGGGGGAAGTAGTTGTGCGACAGCTTACGCACAACAACTCCTTCCCCTTACTGACTGACAAAGCAAAAATTTCAGAACAGACACAAAGTAAATAAATGGAAGTGAGAGAATGAAAGTACAATTTTTTATGGCAATGATACCGCCGACAAAAACGTATCAAGAAAAAAAGGTTGCAGTCGTAAAAGGTAAGCCGGTATTTTATGAGCCGCCGGAAGTTAAAGCGGTAAGAGAAAAACTTGCGGCACATCTTTCACATTACGCACCTAAAAAGATGTTTGAAAAGCCTGTGCGTATGGTGACGAAGTGGTGTTTCCCTAAAGGCAAGCATTCGGACGGTGAGTATAAGGCAACGAAACCCGATACGGATAACTTGCAGAAAATGCTTAAAGACGTTATGACGGAAGTAGGATTTTGGAAAGATGACGCACTTGTGGCAAGTGAAATAACAGAAAAGTTTTGGGCGGAGCAGACGGGCATATTTATAAGCATTGAGGATTTGTGATATGGATATTCTTGAAGTAAAACAAAATCTTAATAAAACGGTTTATTATTCGGATTTTTATAATATTCCCGAACCGACACCGTTTATCCTTAATGCGTGTATCGCACGAAAAGATCCGAGAGGATTTTTGAAATATTCACTTGAGCTTTTGGACAAAACCAAACACGCAGTAATTATTGTGCCGATTGAAAAAGTAAAATTGAAAAATGATGAATGAGGAGGATAACGATTTGACGATTAAAGAATGTAAAGAATGGCTTTCGAGAGCGAGAAAGACGGACGAGGAGATTAACGCACTTATTGCGGAGCAGGAGAGAGCTTTGACAAACGCAACAAGCACTGTGGCTCAGTCGGGCAGTGAAAAGGTGCAGACGTCAAACGTGAATACTTCGGAGAATAAGTTCATAAGCTATGCCGCTTATTCCGAATTGATAGATAAACGCATTGACAGACTGTACGAAATTAAAAAAGAGATTTTGGAAAACGTGAATAAACTCGACGACGCAACACTTCGAACTATATTAATTCTGCGTTATCTCAATTTTCAAACGTGGGAAATGATTGCTTGTAAAATGAATTACAGTTATAAACAAGTGTGCAGATTACATGGAAAAGCATTGAATTTAATAAAAGATGTCATAGAATGTCCTATTGCACCTGTGATATAGTATATCATGAAATAAGTAACATAAGCGGTGTATCATCGTGAGATGATGGGTGAATATCTCGTGTGATTGGTGGGAGTGGAGATATTAAAAAAATTATTCTTCTAAAAAAGGAATTTTGTGTGATATTGTTGAATTATATACACAAATACAATTTTTACGGAGGATAGTGTAAATGATAATATTTTTTAAAGACCGTGCACTAAAACAAAATTGTAATGATACGGTATATTTAAAATATCGGAGGAAAGCACAAAAGTTTTATTATAATAGGACTTTGGAATATTTAAAAAGCGAAAAATTGAGAATTGAAGTTCGATATGAAGATAGAAAACAGAACGATGCATATAGTAGCTTGAGTTGTATTGTATCAATTATAGCATTATGTATATCTATTTTGAATTTTTGCATATCGGAGAATGAAAGAGGTTCTGTACTTTGGTATATAAAAATGATTCTTGTTATCATATTTTTTGCAAGCTTTCTGCTGGTACACTATAATTTACGAAATAATAAAGAATTAATACAATGTCGGATTGCTTTACAAGTTT
>ERZ780150.820-NODE-820-length-24266-cov-5.520631_pt1 | contig 24266 bp, 26 predicted proteins | sample MGYA00511019_ERZ780150 | MGnify/ENA primary metagenome ERZ780150 (study PRJEB29588, sample SAMEA2151633) | human gut metagenome | biome: human gut; feature: human-associated habitat; material: faeces | place: Denmark | collected 2008/2010 ...
GCTGCTTATAACACTCGGCCCGCAGCATGTTGTTCACGCTGAAGCAGGCGCCCACCTCGCGGAGCAGCTCCACATAGTTCAGGTCCATCAGCCAGTCGGCGTTGTTCACCATCTGGGCCTTGCCGTCACCGAACTCGATAAAACGCTCCATCTGCTTCTTGAAGCAGGCGCAGTTGTGCTGTATGGTCTCCACCGTCATCATGGAGCGCATGTCGGTGCGGCCGGAGGGGTCACCCACCATACCGGTACCGCCTCCGATGAGGGCGATGGGCCGGTTGCCCGCCATCTGGAGCCGCTTCATCAGGCAAAGGGCCATGAAGTGGCCCACGTGGAGGGAATCGGCGGTGGGGTCGAAGCCGATATAGAACACCGCCTTACCCTCGTTGATCATCTTGGAGATCTCTTCCTCATTGGTTACCTGGGCAATGAGGCCACGGGCCTTCAGTTCTTCGTAACAGGTCATAGTTTCATTCTCCTTTTCTTTCGTCCATAGGGACGCCCCTACAGTAATTGCTAATTAGTATGGCTGCACTTTGTGTTTTAATATAAAAAACGCCCCCTGTCCTCACGGACAGAGGGCGTTGTCAAACGCGGTACCACCTCTGGTTCACCATCCCCTCACGGAGACAGCCTCATGGAGTGCCAACACACTCCGGCGCGGTAACGGGCGCACCCGACACACCCCTACTGTGCGCTTTCACGCGGTTCGGGCGGCTGCTCCAGGGTGTATTTCCCGGCCTGTCCCCTCCCCCTCACACCAAGACGGGGGCTCTCTGGGCGGGACATAAGACGGTACTTCTCCCTGTCATCGCAGTCTCATATTGAGTTGGATTATAGTACGGGGCAGCCAGTTTGTCAAGGGAAAGATTTAACTCAACAAAAGATTACTTTTGTTGAGTTAAAGCCCGCTTGAACCGTTCCGCACTGTCCAGCAGTTCCCCCGCCGCCTCCAGTGTCGCGCCGGTGATGCGCTCACCAGAGGTCAGCCGGGCCAGCTCCTCCATGCGCCGCTCCCGGCTCAGGCGCTCTACTTCTGTGAAGGTTCTCCCCTTGCGCTCCCCCTTCTCCACGGAGAAATGGACGTCCGCCATGGCCGCAAGCTGGGGCAGATGGGTGACGCAGAGCACCTGCTTGGTGCGGGCCACGCCCGCCAACTTCTCCGCCACCTTCTGGGCTGCCCGGCCGGACACACCGGTGTCCACCTCGTCAAAGACCAAGGAGCCCACGTGGTCATTCTCTGCCAGCACATTCTTGAGGGCCAGCATGATGCGGGCCAGCTCACCGCCGGAGGCGATCTTCTGGATGGGCTTCAGATCCTCCCCTACATTGGCGGACATAAGGAACTGCACCTCGTCCAGTCCGGTTTCGTCCATGGCGTACTCCCCTGCTTTGGGCCGGAACTCCACCTGGAACCGCACTTTCGGCATGTCCAGTTGGGCCAATTCGGTTTGAATACGCTCCTCCAGCGCCTTGGCCGCTTCACGGCGCGCCCGGCTCAGCGCCTCACCCCGCCGCCGGACCTCCTCCATCGCTTTGCTCAGATCCCTTTCCAACCGGGCAATGGTATCGCTGGAGAACTGAATCTCGTCCAGCTCCTTTCTGCACCGCTCCAGGTAGTCCAGCATCTCCTCCACGGAGTCCCCGTACTTCTTTTTCAGCCGGTAGATCACATCCAGACGACTCTCCAGCTCGTCCAGCTCACCGGGTTCAAAGTCGAAACCATCCCGTAAATCCCGCACCTGCTCGGCCAGATCATCGGCCGAGCAGCGCAGCTCCGTCAGCCTGTCCACCAGCTCCGCCACCTGCCCGCTCAGCCGGGCCGCCGCGTGGAGTGAACTCTCCGCCGCGCCGATCAGGCCGGCGGCCCCCTCACGCTCCTCATCGCCTGAGAGGGCCAAATGGGCGCCCTCTACCGCCTCAATCAGCTTGCCCGCATTGCGCAGCAAATTGCGGCGCTCGGTGAGGGACCCCTCCTCCCCAGCCTTCAGTCCGGCCCGCTCCAGCTCGGCGATCTGGAACTCCAAACTGTCAATGCGCCGGGCTTTCTCCGCCTCGTCCATCTGGAGAGCCGCAATCTCCCGGCGCAGGACCGCAAAGCGGCCAAAGGCCGCCCGGTATTCCTCCTGCAGCGATCCCGTTTCTCCGAATCCATCCAGATACTCCAGGTGGCACCGCTCGTCCAGGAGCTGCTGGCCGTCGTGCTGCCCGTGGATATTGAGGAGCTGCCGGCCCAGTTGCCGTAGCTGAGCTACGGTGATCAGCCGTCCATTCAGGCGGCACACATTCTTGCCGTCCGGCTGGATCTCCCGCTGGATCAGCAGATTTCCATCCTCGTCCGGCCCTCCGCCGTTCTCCTGGAACCAGGCCAGCGGAGGCAGGCCGGTAAAGACGGCATTGACGAGGGCGGATCTGGCCCCTGTCCGAATCAGATCCCGGCTGGTCCGCTCTCCGATGATGGCGCCGATAGCATCCACTACAATGGACTTGCCGGCTCCCGTTTCCCCCGTCAGAGCGTTGAATCCCTTGTCGAACTGAATGTCCGCCGATTCGATAACTGCGATATTCTCAATGTGCAACAGTGAGAGCATGCCGACCACCCCGCCGTTTCCGCTTTATTTCAGCATTGTGTGGATCTCGTTGCAGAACTCCTGCGCGTCCTCGTTGGTGCGCATGACCAGCATCGCGGTATCGTCCCCCGCAAGACTGCCCACCAGTCCTGTGATCTCCATGCCGTCAATGGCTGCGCAGGCCGCCGATGCCACTCCCGGCATGGTCTTGAGCACAATGATGTTCTGGGCCAGATCAAAGGAGATGACCCCCTCCTTGAAAATCGTGCGCAGCCGGCTGGCGACATTCAGCGACGCCTTGCGCTCTGACACCGCGTAGCGGTAGGTCCCGTAGCCGGTAAGCTCCTTGATCAGATGCAGCTCTTTGATGTCCCGGGAAATGGTCGCTTGGGTAGATTGGAGTCCGCGGGCCCTCAGCTCCGCCAGAAGCTGATCCTGTGTATCAATATCCTGTTCCTCAATAATGCGCAAAATCTCCTGCTGACGTTTTCCCTTCACGCCTTGGCACCTCCCAGTTTCTGACTTAGTATATCATAAAAGCTCCGCCCCGTCACCCGTACCAGACGGGTCTTGGAGCTGGACATCTTCAGCTCCACCACATCGCCGCTGCCCAGACGAAACGCCTTGCCGCCATCTACCGACAAATAGGCAGTCTTGCGTGACTGCTTCCCCATTTTAATGGACACCGTACGCTCCCGTCCCAAGACGATGGACCGGGCGGAGAGGGCATGGGGACAGATGGGCGTCACAATCATATTCTCCGCCGTAGGCTCCACGATGGGGCCGCCCGCCGACATGGAATAGGCTGTAGAGCCGGTGGGCGTACTTACAATCACGCCGTCAGCGGAAAAATTGGCGATCATCACCTTGTCGCCATATACCTCCAGATCCACGACCCGGGCCACAGCCCCTTTCGTGAGGGCTGCGTCGTTCAGGGCGATGTCATTGAACAGCACCTTTCCATCCCGGCGGACCGCTACATCCAACATCATACGGGATTCGATCGTGTACTTCCCGGCCGCCAGCTTGGACAGCATGGACAGCTCGCTCTGCTCCAGCTCGGCCATAAAACCCACGCTGCCCAGATTGACCCCCAGTATAGGCACCTTGTGGGCGTTGGCGTCCTTGGCCGCGTGGAGGATGGTTCCGTCTCCTCCGAAGCAAACCAGCATGTCCGCGTTTTTCAGCTCCTCCTGGGTGTCCTTAAACTGGATATGCTTGGGAAATTCCAGATTGCTGCCCTCCAGGAGGAAGGGCAGACACATGGCGGTCTCCACCCCCACGTTCCGCAGAATCTTTTCCGCGGCCTGGGCCGCCCGCAGGCCCCGGTCCCGGTATGGGTTTGGGCTCAATACCACTTTCATTGTCCGGTTCCCTCCAATGCCCCGTGCGATGCCTCGACCAGAGCTGAAAGGTCGCCGTTCCAGGGCTCGCCCGCCCCGACACACAGGTGTCCCAAATATTCGATGTTGCCCTCCGGTCCTCGAATGGGCGAAAAGGTCATTTCCTTTACAGTAAAGTCCGCCTCATGAGCGTTCTGCAAAAACTGCCGCAGCACCTCCAGATGGACAGCGGGGTCCCGCACAACCCCCTTCTTGCCCACCTTCTCACGGCCCGCCTCAAACTGGGGCTTCACCAGACAGACTACCTGTCCGTCCGGCTTTAGGATACCCCGTAGGGCGGGTAAAATCAGCTTTAAGGAGATAAAGGACACATCCACTGTACCGAAGTCCAGCGGCTCTGGAATCTGCTCCGCCGTCAAATAGCGCACGTTGGTCCGCTCCATGCACACCACCCTGGGATCACTGCGCAGGCTCCAGGCCAACTGTCCATAGCCCACATCCACTGCATACACCTTTTCCGCCCCATTTTGGAGCATACAGTCGGTAAAGCCGCCGGTGGACGCCCCGGCATCAATGGCATGTACTCCCTTTAAGCGGATGCCGGAAAAAGTCTTGAGGGCTTTCTCCAGCTTCAGCCCGCCCCGGCTCACATAGGCCAACGCCTGTCCACGCACCTCAATCGGGGCGTTCTCCTCAACCTGCGTCCCGGCCTTGTCCACCTTTTGTTCCCTGACATAGACTTGACCGCTCATGATCACCGCCTGGGCCCGCTGCCGGCTTTCAGCCAGACCTCGTTCCACCAGCAGGACATCCAGCCGCTTTTTTACATTAGCCATGACGGCAGACCTCCAATGCTCTGTGATATAGGCTCGCCCCGTCCAAACCGCACAGCCTTTGAAGCTGGGGCACCGTTCCATGGGTAACAAAGGCGTGTCCGGTATTCGCCAAGGCCAGCCCTCGCACCTGGATGCCAGCGTCAAACAGGCCTGCGGCGATGCGCTGCCCCACACCGCCCGCCGCCGCGCTGTCCTCCGCAACCAGAAGCCGTCCTGTCTTTTGAACAGAGGCAGTCAGCCGCTCCAGTGGAATCGGTGTAATGGCATTTAACTTCACAACCTCTGCCTGGATGCCATTCCGTGCCAGACGGTCAGCGCAGTCCAGAAGCTGGTTAAGCATCATACCATAGCCCGCCAGGGTAATGTCCGCTCCCGTCCGCAGCAGGGTGGCTGGCTCCACCGGGACGTTGCCCTGGTAGGCGCCCTCCCCTCCCCTGGAGTAACGGACTGCCACTGGACCCTCCACGTCATAGATGGCATAACGCAGCATCTCCCGCAGCTCCTGAAAACTGCTGGGGCAAAGCACCGTCATGCCGGGGATGGTGTCGAGAAAGGCTGGATCAAAGACGCCGTGGTGGGTCTCGCCGTCCTCCCCCACCAGCCCGGCCCGGTCCACCGCCAACACCACATGGAGCTTCTGAAGCGCCACGTCGTGGAGCAGCATATCGTAGCTGCGCTGGAGGAAGGAGGAGTACACTGCAAAGACCGGGCGCATCCCCTGCTTGGCCATGCCCGCTGCCATGGCCACCGCATGGCCCTCGGCAATGCCCACGTCAAAAAAGCGCGCCGGAAACTGACGGGCAAAGCGGTTCAAGCCGGTTCCCCCCTGCATGGCGGCCGTAATGGCACAGAGCTTGCCGTCTTGCTCTGCCAAGGAACAGAGGGTCTCTCCAAACACGGCGGAAAAGCTCTCCCCTGAACCATGCACCAGCTCCCCTGTTTCTACACAGAAGCGGCCGACACCGTGAAACTGATCCGGATTGCGCTCCGCTGGTGTATAGCCTTTTCCCTTCACGGTTCTTACATGGAGCAAAACAGGGCCGTTCAGCTCCTTCGCATAGCTCAAAAGCTGCGTCAGATACTTGACATCATGCCCATCCACCGGTCCCAGGTAGGTAAAGCCCATATCCTCAAACAGGCTGCACGGCAACAGACTGTCCTTGATGGCCGTTTTGATCTTGTGGGTTGCATGGTAGATGTGACCGCCCAGCGGCAATACGCTCATGACCTTACGGTAGCCCTTCTTAAAGCGCAGGTACTGGGGCTTCAGCCGCTGGCGCGCCAAATGCTCCGCCACGCCGCCCACGCTCTTTGTGATCGACATGCCGTTGTCGTTGAGAATGACGATGAGCGGTTCCCCGCTGTCCCCCGCATCGGACAGGCCCTCATAGGCGAGCCCGCCAGACAAGGCGCCGTCGCCGATCAACGCCAGAACATGATAGTCCGCATGTTGTAATGTTCTTGCCCTTGCCATTCCAATGGCCACCGATACTGAGTTAGAGGCGTGTCCCGCGACAAAGGCGTCGCTTTCACTCTCCACCGGTTTGGGGAAGCCAGCAATTCCGCCGAAGGTACGCAGCGTTTCCATCGCCTGATTGCGGCCGGTGAGAATTTTGTGGGCGTAGCACTGGTGTCCCACATCGAACACCAAACGGTCCCGTCCGGTGTCGAACACCCGGTGGATGGCGACAATCAACTCCACCGCTCCCAGGCTGGAGGCCAGGTGGCCGCCGGTGCGGGAAACCGTGTCGATCAGGCGCGCCCGCAGCAGCCGGCACAGCTCCACAGCCTCACCGTCACTCAGTTCTCCCAGTTGATTCGGTACGTGATTCAAATCAAAATTCAGAATGGTTCCACCTCCCGGCCCACAGAGGCCCGGAATTCAAAATTACGTCCACAGCCAAGCGCCCAGCAATCCTACACTGATACCCAATAGGCCGCCCATCAGCACCTGGAACGGCGTGTGCCCCAGGAACTCCTTGAGCTCCTTACCGAAAATGGCGGGCTTCATCTCAGTCCAGTGTTCCATGATATAGTTCAGGATCTTGGCCTGCTCCCCCGCCGCCTTGCGGACATTGGCCGCGTCGTACATCACCACAATGGCGACCACGGCAGAAATGGTGAATACGGGCGACGCCCAGCCGTACATATAGCCCATGGCCGCCGCGCAGGCGCAAACAAAGGCAGAGTGGGAGCTTGGCATTCCCCCGCTGGAGAGAATATGGCGCCAGTCCAGCTTTCCCTGGGAAATCAGCGTGATGACAAACTTGAGCACCTGGGCGATCGCCCAGGCCAGGATGGACAGGTTTAAAATCAGATTTCCGGTCAGAAAATCTACGACATTGCTCATATAAGTCCTCTCATTTCTCGCGGCCGGCCAGCGACTGCGCCAGACCGCGGAGGCTCTCCGCCTCCGAACCGAAGGGCGCCAGGGCCTCCACCGCCCGGTCGGTCAACTCCGCCACCAGGATACGGCAGTCCGCCAGACCTTTGAGCGCCACAAAGGTGGTCTTGTCGCTCCTGACGTCTGAACCGATGGGCTTGCCCAAGGTGGCCTCATCACCCACTACGTCCAGGATATCGTCCTGAATCTGGAAGGCCAGCCCCAGGCAGTCGGCATAGCGGCACAGGGCCTCCCGCTGTTCCTCCGCTCCGCCGGCCACGGCGCAGCCCATCTCCACAGCCGCTCTGATCAGCGCACCGGTCTTGAGGCGCTGAAGCTCCTCCACCTCGGTCAGGCCAAGGGCGCGGCCCTCGCCGGCCATATCCAGTACCTGTCCGCCCACCATGCCGCGGCCGCCGGCGGCCCGGGCCAGGATGCCCGCCGCCTCCAACACACGCTCCGGCGGAAGCTTCTGTCCCGGGGCCAGCATGGTCTCAAAAGCCGCCGTCAGAAGGCCATCGCCGGCCAAAACCGCGTTGGCTTCGCCAAACACCTTGTGGTTGGTAGGGCGGCCCCGCCGCAGATCGTCATCGTCCATGCAGGGCAGGTCGTCGTGAATCAGGGAGTAGGTGTGAATCATCTCAATCGCCCCGGCAAAGGGCAGGGCATCCTCCACTGCTCCGCCGCACAGGCGGCAGGCCTCCAGCACCAGCACGGGCCGGAGGCGCTTTCCGCCGGCCAGAAGGCTGTAGCGCATGGCGTCATACAGGTTCCCACGGGGCGCACAGTCCTGGAAACAGGCGTGCAGCCAATCCTCGATCCGGGCCCGGTGCTCATCCAGCCGTTCCAGCTCCGCCATGGCTATCCCTCCCCCTCAAACGGCTCCTCTACCGGTTTTCCATCCGGCCCGGCCAGGAGCTTGGAGACCTTCTGCTCCGCCTTGTCCAACTGTGTGGTGCATTTCTTCATCAGTCTGGTCCCTTCTTCAAAGAGGGCCAGCGCATCCTCCAGAGGAGCGTCACCCTGTTCCAACTGTTTTACAATCTCCTCCAGCCGCGCCATGGCCTGTTCAAAGGTTACTTTCTTTTCCGCCATCTATTTCGTCCTTTCCCTATCCGGCAGGTTCAATCACTTTACAGGAAACCTTGCCATCCGTCATGCGCAGGCGCAACGTCTCGCCCGGCATGGCCTCCTTCGCGGAGCGAAGTACCGCCCCGTCTGACCGCTGGGGAATGGCATAGCCCCGGCCCAGTACCTTGAGGGGACTCAGGGCGTCCAGCGCCGCTGCCAATCGGGCAAAGCGCTCCCGCTCCCGGCCCATGGCCCCGGTCAGTCCGTGGGCCAGCCGGTCCCGCTGGTAGTCCAGCAGCATCCGCCGGTCATTGATATAATTCATGGGGTCCTGTAGCGCCCGGCAGCGCCCGGCCTGCTCCAGTTCACGGCGGGCCCGCTCCAGTCGGCGGCCCATGGCCCCGGTCAAGCGGCCTTCCATCTGCTCCAGCCAGCCATAGCACTCGTTCTGATCCGGCACCGCCAGCTCCGCGGCGTTGGAGGGGGTGGCCGCCCGGAGATCCGCCACAAAATCCGCAATGGTCACGTCGGGCTCATGGCCCACGGCGGAGATGACCGGAATCTCAGAGGCATAGATGGTGCGGGCCACGTCCTCGTCGTTGAAGGCCCAGAGATCCTCCATGGAGCCGCCGCCCCGTCCGGTAATCAGCAGGTCGGCCACCCTATGCCGGTTGGCCCAGGCGATGGCCGCGCAAAGCTCCCCAGGGGCCTCCGCCCCCTGTACCCGCACCGGCAGCACCAGCACCCCCGCCAGCGGCCAGCGAGCCCCCAGTATGCGGAGCATATCCCGCACCGCCGCCCCCGCCGGGGAGGTAATGAGGGCGATTTTTCGGGGATAGCGCGGGATGGGCTTCTTGTGGGCCGGGTCGAACAGCCCCTCTTGGTAGAGCTTCTGCTTAAGTTGTTCAAAGGCCACATGGAGATCCCCCACGCCGTCGGGGGTCAGCTCACTACAGTAGAGCTGATACTGCCCGTCCCGTGGAAAGACCGTTACCCGGCCAAAGGCCACCACCTTCATGCCGTTTTCCGGACGGAAGCGCAGGCCCATGGCCTCCCGCCGGAACATGACACAGCGGATGGCCCCCTCCGCGTCCTTCAGGGAGAAGTAGTGGTGCCCGGAGGGATAGGCCTTGTAGTTGGAGAGCTCTCCCCGCACAAAAAGGCCGGCCAGAGCACCGTCGCGGTCCAGCAGGCCTTTGATATATTGGTTGACCTGGGTTACGCTGTAAATTGGGGCGTTCTTCATGCCTCGGCCTCCTGTCTCAGACTCCGCCAGGCCAGAATGGCCGCCCCCATGGCGTTGTCGGTGGAGTACTGGGGCCCGGCAAAGGCTGCGTCGCTCATAACAGTACGCAGCAGGCGGTTGGAGGCCACGCCGCCGGAGCACAGCACCGGCAGGCCGGGCCAGCGTTTCCGGGCCGCGTCGGTGGCCCGACGTACTGCCGACGCCACCGTCTCCAGGGTAAAGCGGGCGATCTCCGCCGGCGGCCTTCCCTGCTCTGCCAGCGCCTTTCCCTTATTCTCCATCCCGGAGAGGGAAAATGTCAGGCCGTTCAGCTTTACAGGAAATCCCCGTACCGGGCCGCTCTTCGACGCCAGGGCGTCCAGCGCCTTTCCCGCCGGGAAGGGCAGGCCCAGGAGCACGCCGGTGCGGTCGATGAGCTGTCCGGCTGAGATGTCGCTGGTGCCGCCCACGCATTGCGCCCTAACATTGACCCCGTCCGGCTCCACATAGAGCAGCTCCGTGGTGCCGCCGGACAGGTGCCAGGCCAGCATGGGCCGGTCCAGCAGCTCCAGCCGTCCCGCTGACCAGGCGGCGGCGGCAATGTGGCCCTGCTGGTGGGATACGGCGTAAAACGGCACGCCCAACGCATCCGCCAGCGTCCTCCCCTGCCCCTCTCCCGCCAGAAAGCAGGGCATATAGGAGCCCTCCACCGCCCTCGGCCGGGTACTGGCCCCCACGGCGGACAGGCCGGTCAGCCAGCCCTCCGCCTGCAGCTCGGCAAAGCGCCCGGGCAGGTGTTTGATGTGCTGGAACAGCGCGTCGCTCTGCCGCAGACCCAGCTCGCCGGGGCGCACCTCCAGCAGCCGGCCGGCGTTATAGCCGCCGCTGCCGTCAAATACCGCCGCCGAGGTGGTGTAGTTGCTTGTGTCGATGCCCAGTGCGCGCATATTACGCCTCGTCCTGCGGCCGCTCCGCCGCTGGCTTGAGGCCCACCGGCTCCGGCGGGCACTCGTTGCGGACGAAGGAGCCCAGGATGCCGTTGACAAAGGACACGACCTCCGGCTCCTCATAGTGCTTGGTCATCTCCACCGCCTCATTGATGGCGGCGGCGTTGGGGATATCCTGCATATACAGGATCTCATACATGGCCACCCGCATGATCGCGATGGCCACCCGGTTCAGACGGGAGTATTTCCAGCCGATGGCATACTTCGAGATGTATTCATCCAGCTCGGGGCTGTGTTCATACACGCCCTTCACCAGCTTGGAGATATACTCCCGCTGCTTCTCATTGGGGAACTCCGCATAGAGCGGCTCCTCCTCCCCAATCTGCTCAAAGGTCTTGCGGTTCAGCGCCTCCGCCAGCAGTTCCTCTGCCGTCTGGTTGGTAAAGCCCAGCTCAAAGGCAAAGTGGACGGCAATCTCTCGGGCAGCAGTTCTGGTCATTCCGGTTCCTCCATGGCGGGATAATCCCGCGGCTTTTTGTCATAGATGATTGTATTATACAACAACCATGCATAAAAAGAAAAGAGCAAATTCCACGCAACGTCAAAAAGCCCAGGGCACGCCCTCCGCACCCCGGGTTTTCCAGGAAAAACATACACAGACGCGTGCCGGAACCCGGCACGCGTCTGGTGCTTCTCCCTTTACTGGGCCTTCTTTCCATCCCGGTCGAAGGCAACGCCCAGCACATGGACGTTGACACACTCCACCGTCAGGCCGCTGGTGTTCTCGATGGCACTGTATACCGCGTTTTGGACCTCCTTCGCCACATCAATAATGGTATAGCCATACTTGATGAGTAAGGAGACATCCACGCGGATGCTCTCCTCCTCCACTGCGATATGGATGCCCTTGGACAGGTTCTTCTTTCCGCCCAACAGTTCGGCGATATCACTGCCCAGATTGGCGGCGAGGCTTCCAACCCCCTCCACCTCCATGGCAGCGGCAGCGGCGATCACCGCCAGAACCTCCTCAGAAATATGGATGTTCCCAAGCTCGTCAGGGCGGGAGACATATTCCTTTCCATCCGCCATTCCGGTCACGCTCCTTTTCTCTACTCGGTCGTTTTCATTGTACCACAAAATAGAGAAATTACAACTGGTTTTTCTCCGCGCGCTCCAGAACCACCTATCCCTCGGCCTCGATAATCTTCACCTGGCTGGCCTCCATCCCGGTCTCGTCGGTGACAATTTCAGTGATTTTTGCCACGTCCGCATCGGTGAGGCCGCCCTCCCGGGCCGATACTACCACGCTGACGCTCTCATCGCCGATAAAGGCCACGCAGTCGGTGTAGCCCTTGGCCGTCACCAGGTTCTCAATCTGCGCCTCGGAGACGGTATAACTGGCCAGGGTCTGGATTGCCTCGCCGTTGGCCTCCTTCATGGTCTCATCGGCGCTCTCATTGGCGATGGAATCCTGGAGGATCGCCAGGGCGCTGTCCCGCGCCTGCTGCCGGTTCAGACGGGCCGAGTCGAAATAGCTCCCGCCGCCGGTGGTCCCTGCCTCGGGCGAGGCGGAGGATGCCGGGTCGGGGCTCGCTGCCGTTCCTCCCACCAGCGGGTCGCTGGTCTGGCCGTTCACCAGGGCCGCCTCACCCAGTGTCTTGCCCGCATCCGCCGTCTCTCCACTCTGATACGACCAGTTCAGATAGACGGCCACACAGACAAAGAGCACGATCGCGGCCACCACGGCATTTCGTTTCCACACTTTCATCTTTGCTTCCTCACTTTCCTTTACAAACTGATATCTTGTCCGCGCCAAGTCCCGTTAACGCGGAAACCGCCTCCACCAGACGAAGCTGGACCGTCGGCTCTCCGCCTCCCGAGCATACCACAAGAGCCCCCTGGAATTGGGGCGAAAGCTGCTGTAAAGTCACCGTTCCCTCTACGCCGGAGCCGGCTGAAATCACTACATTGGTTACCTCCGCCTCCGTCCTCCCCTCATCTACTGTGCTCTGGGAGTCCTGGGCCAGAATCCGGCGCGGGCCGCTCTGCAGGGTCAGCACCACCCGTACCTCCCCAACGCCGTCGATCTGGGCCAAGGCCTGTTCCAGCTTCCGCTCCAGCCCCTCCACCTGGAAAGGGTCGGAACCGGATTCCTGACTGCTTTCAACCGCCCCGCCGCCGCGCTTCTCCCCGCCGAAGGAAGGCAGCAGCAAAAGCACTACTCCGGCCAGAATCACCACAAGTACAAATTTGTACCGGTCAAACAGGCTGCGCAGCTTGCTGCCCCATACCCCGAAGCCCTCTGTTTTCATCCCTCGTCCCCGCTTTCGTACCGCTGCCGCTCCGCCGGGATGGCGAAGTCTTCCTCAATGGTCCGCTCCAGCGCCTCCTGCTGCTCTGCCGTCAGGCTGCCCATGACGGTAACCGACTGTGGAATAGGCCACTCTTCCTCCCCGTCCGCCTCCACCGTAACTTGGCAGTCGATGCCCAGGGCGGCCGCCTTGTCCTGAATATATGCGCCGGACTGTTCTTCTATGATGTCCTTCATCAAGATTTCGTTCTCCTCCTCCAGATCCGCGCTGTATGCGCTCAGCTCCAGCTTGTACTCCGTCAGTGCCCGGGTCAGCGCCGTAGTATCCAGCTTTAGCAGGGGGTTCAGGATAGCCGCCAGCAGCACCAGCCCCCCGGTCAGGCGGGCAATGCGCCTGATACTCCCCGCCGGAATCAGGCTCTCAGCCAGAGCCACGAGCATAGCCGCACAGGTGATCCCAACCAGCCAATGTCGAATCAGTTCCAGCATAGCCCCTACCTCACCACCGCCGTAATGGCGGAAACCATGGAGATGAGCAGCAGCAGGGCGCTGGCTCCGGTCATCCCAAGTACCAGCCCGAAGGCGCCGCCGATCTGGTCAATGAGCCCCGCCACCCGGCCGCTGGAAACGGTAGCGCTGAGGGCGGAGGTCACTTTATATGTCAGGTAGTGGATACCGAGCTGGAGGAAGGGCGCCACGCACATGCACAGCACCGCAAGCATGCCGAACACCCCCACCGCGTTTTTCAGTATTCCGGCCCCGGCCAATACGGTTTCCGCCGCGTCGGACAGGATACCGCCTACCACCGGAACCAGGCTGGACATGGTAAATTTGGCCGCCTTGACGGTTACCGCGTCGGTAGAGCCCGCAATCACACCGCTGACGGTCAGATAACCCACAAAAACCAGCAGAACCACGGTCAGTATACTGGTCACCACCCACTTCAGGGTGCCTGCGATGCGCTTAAGCCCCTCGTTCCCCACCGCCGCATAGGCCACACAGGCGGCTATGTAGGTATAGACCAGGGGCAGCAGCAGGCGGTTGATGAGAGTAATCAGTATGTCGGAAAAGAGCATGGTGGCCAGTTGGCGGGCCACTGCCCCACTGGGAGAGCCGGCGGCGGCCGCCGCCGTAATCGTGGGCAGGAGTATCTTTGAAAAGGTCTCCATCTGTTCCAGCGCCTCCCGTCCCATTCCGATGAGGGAGTTGGCGTCCGCCACCGCCACCGCAGTGATGGCCAGTGCGCCCACAATGGCCACTACATCGGTGGTCTGACTCACCCCCATGCCGCCATACAGCCCCTCGGCCAGGCCGCACAGCAGTACCACCGTCAGCAGCAGCACACCGCTGCGCACAGCCTTGCGCACCACACCAGAGATCTGTCCGCTGCCGGTATTCAGAATGGTTTGGAGCCCTTCATCCAGACTGATGCCCGCCTCCAGCGCTCCGTCGGGCAGATAGCCCCCCGCCGCGTCCTGGAGCGCATCCAGATCCAGCGCCTCCGACTGGGCGGCCAGCACATCGCTGGCCGAGGCCGCCCCCATGCCCGACAGCAGAAGCAGAACCGCCAGGCACATCAGTATTCTTCGTCTCATTCGTATCCCCTTCGTCTTTTACAGCAGTCCCGTCACAGTGTCCAGCACCGCCCGCAGCAGCGGAAGGGCCACGCACAGGGCCACGGCGGCCCCCGCGGTCTCCACGAAGGCCGCGATGCCGCTCTCCTTCGCGTCCCGGCACACCTCGGCGGAAATATGGGTCAGGATTGCAATACCCACGGTCTTGAGCACCGGCGCCAGCACTGCCGGCGACAGGCCGGCGGCCTCGCCCAGCTCGTCCATCAGGGCGCGCACGCTCTCCACCGCCCCCAGGGCCATGGTCAGAACCAGCGCTCCGGCGGCCAGAGAGAGAACCAGACCCACCTCCTGCGCCCGCTGCTTCACCACCACGGCGCACACAGCGGCGGCTACGGCGGCGGCGGCAATCTTCAGAATATCCTCCATGGTTCACAGCCCGAACAGGTTTTTAACCAGTTCAAACAGGCCGCTGATCTGCTGCACCACCATCATTAGTACCACTACCAGCCCGGCCAGGGTGGTCATGGTGGCCTGTTCATCCCGCCCCGAGCGGGAGAGCACCTGATTGAGCACCGAGACCAGAATCCCAATGGCCGCAATCTTGAAAATCAAATCCACATCCATATCGCACGCTCCCTCACAGCAGCAGGATAACCAGGAATGCCCCGGCCGTGATCCCGAGCACCTGGTACATCCTCCCTTGTTTTTCCCGGGCCTCCCGGGCCTGCTCCAGCGCCCGGGACAGCTCCGCACGGGTGTGGGCGAGTGCTTCCCGCTGCCCGTCCCCGTCATAGCGGCCCAGCACCTCCCCCAGCTCCTCCAGGGCCAGCCGCCCCGGGCCGTCCAGCCCCAGGGGCACCTGCTCCAGGGCCTCCCGCCACAGCTCCGCCATGGACCGCTCTCCCAGCTCGTCCAGCAGGGTCCGGCAGCGGGCAAACAGCGTGCACACCGGCGGAGGGCTCTCCGCCGCGGCGCGCTCCAGCAGCTCCGGCATGGGCGTCAGGCGGAAGGCAATCTCCCGCTCCATCCCCTCCAGTGCCCCCAGCAGAGCCCGAAGCACCGCCACCCGGCGGGAGAGCTGGGCGGCGGCGGAGCAGCCCAGCGCCCCCGCCCCGCCGGCCAGCAGCAGCGCCCCGATCAGCTTCAGCATAGCTCCACCACCTGGTAGCGCCGTTCCCTCCCCGCCCGCTCGATGATCACCAGCCGCCGGAACAGCCCCTCGTCCAGAAGGCGGCGGTACAGGGGACGGGCCTTCAGCTCCTCCAGACTCCCCGCATGGGCGGTGCACAGCAGCGACACGCCGCAGTTGGCCGCCATCTCCAGCGCCGCAGCGTCCTCCGGCGCGGTGATCTCATCCGCCGCCAGCACTTGGGGGTTCATTCCCCGCAGGAGCATCAGCAGGGCCGGCCCCTTGGGGCAGCCGTCCAGCACGTCGGTCTGCCGCCCGATGGAGAACTGCGGCTCCCCCTGATACATGGCGGCCAGCTCGCCCCGCTCGTCCGCTACCCCCACACGGAGGGCGGGGCCGCCCTCCCCGTCGGAGACGGCACGGATCAGATCCCGCAGCAGGGTGGTCTTTCCGCCTCCCGGCGGCGAGAGGAGCAGTGTGCTCTGGAGCACGCCCCCACTCCACAGCCTGTCCAGGACCGCCGCGGAGAGCCCCGGCACCTCCCGGGCCACCCGGATGGCCAGCGAGGAGAGCTGCCGCAGATTTCGCACCTCCCCATCCCGCACCACGCCGCTTCCACAGATGCCGATGCGGTGCCCGCCGCGTACGGTAAAAAAGCCGTTGCGCACCCGTTCCAGCGCCGTATGGGCGGAGGCCTGAGTGGCAATCTCCAGCACCAGGCTCAGATCCATGGAACGCACCGGCGCCTCCGCACCAGGAACCGTCCGCTCACCCTCCGGGCAGACCAGAGTCAGTGGACGCCCCGCCCGCAGGCGGAGCTCCTCCGCCCGGGCCTGGCTTGTCCCATCCAGCCGTTCCACCGGCCGCCTGAGATGGGGCGGCAGCAGAGCCGCCGCCTGGCGGAACCGGACTGCATTTCGTTCTTCCGACATACCCTCACGTCCTTCTTTTGTACTTGGCACATCCTATGAACGCCTGTCCCCGTTTATGCCCCTTCTATTTATATTCACTATTCCTATCTATTTTGTATATTTTCCATAGATTGGCGGTCATAATTTTGTCGGAATCACCGCTTGCACAGTTCTCCCCGGATATGGTACCCTATGGACGAACTAGGTTTGTTATTGCTAACCACTTTACTGAGTCCCGAGCGACGTGCAATGTGATGCGGCATGTAAGTCCAGTTTGCTCACAAGGTGCGCTGTCTTTTTTTGCCCAAAAGTTAGTTATAGCTAATTATAACCTTGAGAGGAGGACCTCCCATCAAACGACATCTTTCCACCCTGCTCTTGGCACTGGCCCTTCTGGTGCTGTCGATCTGGTCACTGTTTCTCGGCGTGATCGATATAAACCTGTCCGGGCTGCTGTCGGGAGAGCTCGAACAACTGGAGATTTTTCTGATCTCGCGTCTGCCCCGCCTGCTGGCGATCCTGTGTACCGGGGTCGGTATGAGTGTGGCCGGTCTGATCATGCAGCAGCTCTGCATGAACAAATTCGTCTCTCCCACCACCGGAGCCACCATCTCCTCGGCCCAGTTCGGCATTCTTCTGGCCCTCCTGTTCCTGCCGAACTCCACTCTGTGGGGACGGGCGCTTTTCTCCTTCGTCTTTGCCGTTCTGGGTACCTGGACCTTTGTCTGGTTCATTCAGCGCATCCAGTTCAAGGACGTGGTCATGGTTCCCCTGGTGGGCATCATGTTCGGCAATGTCATCGGCGGCCTCACCAACTATCTGGCCTACCAGTATGAGATGACTCAGGCCCTGTCCACCTGGACCGTGGGCCACTTCTCCATGGTGCTCCGCGGCCGGTATGAGCTGGTCTACCTGATCGTACCGCTGGTCACCCTGGCCTTTCTGTTTGCCAACCACTTCAATATTGTCGGTATGGGGAAGGACTTCTCCAAGAACCTGGGCGTGCCCTACAACTTGGTGCTGTTCCTCGGGCTGACCATCGCCGCGATGATCACCGCCAGCGTGGTTGTGGTCGTGGGCTCCATCTCCTACATCGGCCTGATCGTCCCCAATGTGGTGGCCATGTTCAAGGGGGACAAGATCCGCGGCACGCTGATGGACACGGCCCTGTTCGGCGCCGTCTTCGTGCTGGGGTGCGACATGATCGGCCGGGTGGTCATCGCCCCTTACGAGCTCCCCATCGAGCTGATTGTGGGCATACTGGGCAGCCTTATCTTCGTGGTGCTGCTGCTCTACCGGCTCCGCCACGGCCGCAAGGCGATCCGTCTCACGGGAGGCGGCGCCGGCTGCGGCTGCGCCTCGGCGGCCCATCTGGATGGAGGTGACGCCGCATGAACCGGACAAGCACGGCCCTTCCCTCCGCCTCCTATCAGGCGAACGTCCGCAAGGTGACTCTGCTGGCCCTGCTGGTTCTGCTGGCCGCGGTGTGCTACATGGTTGTGGCGGTCAACTTCGGCAGCCAGCAGTTGATGCTCTACTCCATGAAAATCCGCACCCCCAAGCTGGTAGTCATGCTCATCACCGCCTTTGCCATCGGCGGCGCCTCCATCGTGTTCCAATCCATCATCAACAATACCATCGTCACCCCCTGCCTGCTGGGTATGAACTCCCTCTACACCCTGATTCACACGGCGGTGGTCTTTTTCGCCGGCTCGGGCAGCCTTCTGGCCCGCAGCGCGAACCTGTCCTTCGCGGCGGATGTGATCCTGATGGGCATTGTGGCCACCATTATCTACAGCTATCTCTTTCAAAAAACGAACCACAATGTACTCTATGTCCTGCTCATCGGCACCGTGCTCTCCTCCTTTTTCTCCAGCATCCAGACCACGCTGACCCGGGTGATGGACCCCAATGAGTACGACAGCCTGCTCTCCACCCTGGTGGCGGACTTTGAAAACATCAACTCCGAGATCATCGTCTTCGCCCTGGTGCTGCTGGCGGGGCTGATCTTCGTCCTGCGGCGGGATCTGGCCCTGCTGGATGTGCTCACCCTGGGCAAGCACCAGGCCATCAATCTGGGAGTGGACTACGACCGGAGCATCCGCCGCCTGCTGCTGGGCGTCACCCTGTGCATCGCGGTGGCCACTGCCATGGTGGGCCCCATCTCTTTCCTCGGCCTGATTATCGCCAACATCGCCCGTCAGCTCTTCAAGACCTACCGCCACACCTATTTGATTCTGGGCTCCGCCCTGGTGGGCATGGTGGTGCTGGTGGCGGGACAGCTTGTGGTGGAGCGTATCTACCACTACGCGGTGCCCATCAGCGTGTTCATCACCGTGGGCGGCGGCGTCTACTTTCTCTATCTTCTTTTGTCCAACAGGAGGGTGTAACCCATGCGTGTCAAGGATCTGACCAAACAGTACGACGGCAAGACGGTGGTGGACTCCGTCAGCTTTGAAATCCCGAAAGGCAAGGTCATCTCCATGATCGGCCCCAACGGCGCGGGCAAGTCCACGGTGCTCAACATCATCTCCCGCCTGATCGCCCGGGACAGCGGCCTGGTGGACTTCGACGGCCGGGACATCGGCAAGTGGAAGAGCAAGGAGCTGGCCAAGCGGCTGGCCATCCTCACCCAGAGCAACAACATACAGATGAAGCTCACGGTTCGGGAGCTGGTGACCTTCGGCCGCTTCCCCTACTCAGGCAGCCATCTGAACGAGGAGGATCAGCGCATCATCGACAAGGCCATCGCCTACATGGAGCTGGAGCCCTTTCAGGACCGGTTCATTGACGAGCTCTCCGGCGGCCAGCGCCAGCGGGCCTATATCGCCATGGTCATCGCCCAGGACACCGAGTTTATCCTTCTGGACGAGCCCACCAACAACCTGGACATCTATCACGCCACCAACATGATGAAAATCGTCCGCCGCCTCTGCGATGAGCTGGGAAAGACGGTGATTCTGGTCCTCCATGAGATCAACTACGCGGCCTTCTATTCCGACTACATCTGCGCGTTCAAGGACGGAAGGATCGCCAAATTCGGAACCGTAGAGGAGGTGATGACCAAGGAAACGCTGTCGCAGATCTATCAGGTGGACTTCGAGATCCTGACCATTGCGGGCAAGCCGTTGTCCATCTACTATTGACCCCACTATTTTCAGTACTTTTTTAGAAAAGGAGTAACCAAAAATGAACATGAAAAAGATGCTTTCTCTTGCTCTGGCCGGTGTGATGGCCCTGAGCCTCATGGCCTGTTCCGCTCAGAATGGCACTGATTCTTCCGAGAATACCTCCTCGCCCGGTAGCAGTCAGTCCGGCGGGGAAACCCAGAGAAACGAGACCCCAGAGTCTGTAACTATCACCAGCCTCAATGCCAACAAGGAGGCGGCGGAGTTGGAGGTGCCCTATGATCCTCAGCGCATCGCCATTCTGGACATGGCCTCCCTGGATATTCTGGATGCCCTGGGCGTGGCCGGGGGCCGCGTTGTCGGCTCCGCCGACACCTCCCTGGACTACCTCCAGAGCTATGTGACCGATGAGAACGTGGCCAATCTGGGCACCATCAAAACCGCCGATCTGGAGGCGGTCATGGCCGCCCAGCCCGATGTGATCTTCATCGGCGGCCGCCTGGCCAAGTCCTACGACGCCCTGAGCGAGATCGCCCCCGTGGTCTACCTCGCCACCGACAGCGAGCTGGGCGTGGTGGAGAGCGTCCGCCAAAACGCCGCTACCATCGCCTCCATGTTTGGTCTGGAAGACAAGGTGGACGAGCTGATGGCCGGCTTTGACGCCCGCATCCAGACCCTGGCCGACTTCGCCGCGGACAAGACCGCCGTTGTGGGTATGTGCACCAGCGGCGGCTTCAACGTGCTGGGCAACGACGGCCGCTGCTCCATCATCGGCCGGGAGATCGGCTTTGAGAACATCGGCGTGGATGCTGACATCGACACCTCCACCCACGGCAACGAGGCCTCCTTCGAGTTCGTTGTGGAGAAGAACCCCGACTACATCTTCGTCATGGACCGGGACGCCGCTATTCAAACTGACGGCGCCCAGCTCGCCCAGGAAATCATGGAGAACGAGCTGGTCATGGGAACCGATGCCTACAAGAACGGCAATATCGTCTATCTGGCCCACCCCGCCGTATGGTACACCGCCGAGGGCGGCATCACCGCTCTGGACATTATGCTCCAGGATCTGGAGAGCAAGCTGCTGGGCTGAGCCCGGCAAACAACAGGAAGGGGCGGGATACCCATGGGTATCCCGCCCTTTCCTCCTCTTCCCCTCCCCGCCGCCCCGTGCTATAATGGGTTATCATGACACAGGGAGGACATATCATGGCGGCCGTTCTGCTGATTCCATTTCTAAGCCTGCGCTTCGGAGTGCTCTCCATGCTGGACAGCAGCGCACTCTGGCGGGCCGCCCACTTCCCCCCGTTCCGCGGGCCCGAAAAGCCTGCCTACTGGCCCTATCAGCTCTCCAGCGCCGCCCTGCTGCTGGGCCCCTTCTTCGCGTCGGTCCATACTGCGCCCGCCCCCCTCTTCTGGAGCGGAGCGGCCCTCTACGCATTCGGCCTGCTCCTTCTCCTGCTCTCCGTCATCGGCTTCGCGGCCCCCTCGGAGAGCGGCGTGCGCCACAAGGGTGTCTACCGCATCTCCCGCAATCCCATGTATGTTTCCTATTTTTTCGTCTTTCTAGGCTGCGTCCTCCTCACGCAGTCGCTACCGCTTCTGGCCGCCCTCCTCGTCTTTCAGCTCACCGCCCACACCGTCATCCGGGCCGAGGAGCGCTGGTGCCGCCAGACCTTCGGCGCGGCCTACGAGCGCTACTGCGGCTCGGTCAGACGCTACCTATAAATAACAGAGGCGGCGGACAGGATGTCCGTCGCCTCTGTTATTTTTTATCTGCCCGCTTTTGGCTGGCGTACCTCGCTGAGATCCTCCCGGGCCTTGAGGGAGGCCACCAACTCCGCAGCCTCCTCAGCCGGGGTTCCCTTAGGCAGTGCATACTCCTCGGTCTTGGCAAACTCCTGCTCCAGGCTCTTCTTCTGGGCCTTGAGCCACTTCTCCGCCGCAGGCACTCCAGCCGGATACACCAGCGCCACCCGGCGGGCCCGCCGCTTCATCTGATTCACCCACAGCTTGGCCGGGTCATGGTTGCGGAAGCCCAGGTTGACCACCAGCAGCACGATGGCGACGGCCGCGGTGACAAATCCGAACAGTTGAGACACCCGGATGGAGGTGCCGAACAGGTACAGGCTGTCGGTGCGCAGGCCCTCGATAAAGCCCCGGCCCACGCCGTACCAGGCAAAATAGCTCAGGAACATCTGGCCGTCAAACTTCCGCCAGCGCCGTGCAATCTGCACCAGAAGGGCAAAGCCCAGTAGATTCCACAGAGACTCATAGAGGAAGGTGGGGTGCACCTCCATGTACTGCCGCACTCCGTCCACATAGGCATAGATGCCCATGCGCCAGGGCAGCTCTGTGGGGCCGCCGTAGGCTTCAATATTGACAAAGTTGCCCCACCGGCCGATCATCTGGCCGATGAGCATACCGAACACCCCCAGGTCTGCAAAGGCCAGAAATCGGATCTGCCGCACCTTGCAGAACACCAGCAGGACGACAACCGCCATGATGACGCCGCCGTAGATGGCAAGGCCCCCGTCCCAGATGCGGACCATGGCTCCAAAGTCCAGGGAACCGTCCTCCCGGCGGTAGAGGTCCAGGTAAAAGAGGATGTAGTACAGCCGCGCCCCTACGATGGACAGGGGCACGGCAAAAAAGAGCATGTCGATGATGTCGTCCTGCTTGATGCCGAAGCGCTTGGCCGCATGGCAGCAGTACAGGACGGCCAGCAGGAATCCGGCGGCAATGATGATGCCATACCAGTACACCGGCCAGCTCCCGATGTGGAAGGCCACCCGGTTCAGGTGGAATTCCAGACCCAGGCCGGGAAAGGAGACGGTTCCCATCATGCCTCCTCCCCCGGCCGGACCACGGCCAGACCGCACCGCTCCGGCGTTACCCAGCGGCGGATGCAGTCCTCCACATCGGCTTTGGAGATACCGTCGAACACCTCGGGGAAGGTCAGGTACTCCACACCGGCAAAGTGGGCCTGGGCCAGTTCGATGCACACGTTTTCAAAGGAGTTGAGGCCCCGCACCTTGGCGCCGTACACCCCCTTTTTCAGCCGGCGGAACAGGCCCTCGTCCACACCCTCCTGGGCGATGCGGGCCCCCTCGGCCAGCACGGCGTCCCGCACCGCACGGGGATCGCAGCTCTCGCCGCCCGCCGCCATCAGGGCACAGCCGGGATAGAGCTCAAAGCCGTAGCCAAAGTTCTTGTTGATGAGGCCCTCGCTGTAGAGCCTGGCATACAGGGGGCTGGAATTGCCCAGCAGCGCCTCGCAGGCCAGCTCGCCCATGAGCTGGCGGCGCAGGTGCTCCTCCCCGGCGGGGGCGGGCTCGGCCTTGAAGCCAAGCTGGAAGATGGGGGTGGACACCTCCATGCGCAGCTCCTTTTCCGGCTTGGCCGCCGCGCCGTCCTCCTCCCCGCCGTAATCCCGCTCAATGTGCCCGCCCGGCTCCTTCGGCAGGATTTCCCGGGCAATGCGCACCACCTCTTCCGGCTCCACGTCCCCCGCCACAGTGAGCACCATGTTGGAGGGGGTGTAGAACGCCTTGTGGCAGGCGTAGAGGGTGTCGGCGGTGATGTGGGAGATGGACTCCTGGGTGCCGGCGATGGGCACCCGGATGGGGTGGTGATCAAACAGGCACTCCATCAGGCCGTAAAACACCTGGTTGTCCGGATCGTCCTCCACCATGCGGATCTCCTGGCCGATGATCCCCTGCTCCTTGTCCACGCTCTCCTGGGTAAACCAGGGAATGGACACGAAGGAGAGGAGAATTTTCAGGTTGTCGCAGAATTTCTCCGTGCTTTCAAAATAGTAGCCGGTGAGGGCCGAGCTGGTGAAAGCGTTGGGGGAAGCCCCGTTGGCCGCCAGATCCTGGAGGGCGTTGCCGTCCTCGGTATCGAACATCTTGTGCTCCAGGAAGTGGGCCACCCCCGCCGGAGTGTCCCGCCACTGGCCATCCAGCCGGAACTTCATATCCATGCCGCCGTAGTTGGTGGCAAAAAAGGCGTAGCTCTTCTGAAACTCGGGCCGCCGGTCCACATAGATGTGCAGGCCGTTGGGCAGCTCCGCGTGATAGATTTTCTCCCCGATGCGGGGGTATTCTTTGCTTACCATGGGCTCACTCCTTGCCTTTCAGGAAATAGACCGTGTCCAGCGTCAGCTTCTGGGCCGCCGCCTGTACCTGCGCCCGGGTGGTGCGCTCCACCCGCTGGGCCAGCTCGCCCAGGGACATCTTCCTTTTGGCCATCATCACATCCAGATTCACCACGATCCCCATGCTCTCCCCCGCTCTCTCAAATGGTCAGGTCCTGATCCTCTTTCAACTCTGCCGCCTGCCGGATTATGAACATCCGCCACGCCTCCGACGTGCTGGGCGACCAGGTCATCCGCATCCTGGACCCCAAGGTCTTCTTGGATGTGATGTCCACCGGCAAGAGCCTGCGGGATGAAAAGGCCTACCTGGCCGAATACAAGCGCTATGTGGAGCAGACCGTCATTTACGACAAGAGCTACCACATCATCATCTGCCTCATGCGCGATGTCACCGAGGAAGAGCGGGAGCGCATGGACAAGGAGAAAATCAGCCAGCAAACCATTGAGATGACAGACCGGGTCATCGAAAAGCAGATGCGCATGGCGCAGGAAATCGCCTCCCTGTTGGGCGAGACCACTGCCGAAACCAAAATTGCGCTGACCAAGCTGAAGGATTCCTTGGGCGATGAATAACCTTTGTACTGACATCGGATACCTCAGCCTGAACAAGTGGGGAGAGCAGCTCTGCGGCGACCGCGTGGAAATCGTGGACCAGGGCGAAACCTCCACCGTCATTGTTCTG
>ERZ780150.821-NODE-821-length-24247-cov-2.965567_pt1 | contig 24247 bp, 16 predicted proteins | sample MGYA00511019_ERZ780150 | MGnify/ENA primary metagenome ERZ780150 (study PRJEB29588, sample SAMEA2151633) | human gut metagenome | biome: human gut; feature: human-associated habitat; material: faeces | place: Denmark | collected 2008/2010 ...
CTTCACAATATGGTAAGTTGGACGACCAATGTTTGCAAAGAACTCTCCCCATCGTTCCGCCTCTTCTAATGTTTTTGAAACATATAAGCAACTCATTCGGGATGGATACTGAGGATAATTCTTCTGTCGAACTTCTTCTAACGCCAGTTCACGCAAAGCAACTGATGTATGATGTTCCAAGTTTTCAACATCATATTTGCCCGGGTTGGCATAAATATCATTTACAATATCTATCTTTTCGTGCACTCTCCGAAACACACCACTATGATGTGTTTCATCAAATATAATTGTTTGTCCTACCTGCATAGGTCTTTCAGTCACTACATGATATGCATACATTTTACATCACCTCATTATTCACAGTTTTAATTCAAATACAGTTTCCTCGCCATTTATTTCTCCATTTTCTTTAAAACCAAACTTGCGGTATAATGAAATATTCCTCTCGTAAAATCCACTTATTCTCATACTCATATACCATACACCCTACAACCGGCTTTTTCCACCTCATTCTTTTTTCCAAAAATAAATGAGCCAATCCAGACCGAACTTCAATCTGAATCAGCTCATTCAATATGTTACTTTTTCATTTCGCGTAATATACGCTGTATGCTTTTTTCTGAAAGAAAATATTTCTCTGCAAGTTCTGAAATGCTGATACCTTCGGCATAACCCTCGAAAATCTCCATATTTCTATGTATCAACTCCTGCTTAATCTGAGTGTTTTTTCCCCACTCTTGCCTACTATCTGTTTTTCGGGGAATATAAATACTTTCTCCATCCACATACTGCTGTATTAATTCTATTATATCTTTTGGTAGAATATCTTCTGCTCTTTTATAGCCCATTTTTGCCCTCCTAATAATATTCTCTCTTAGGATTCGCATTGGCTATAACAATCTTATATTCGTATTGCAATAGCCAGTGCTATGCAAAAATAACATCTTTTCTCATATACAAAAGTCCCCTTTCGATTTTTTTATATCATAGCATTATTTATTCCACAATGCAACTGCATCCACTCCACCACATATTCCGCAACCGCTCCTGGTTCCTTATCTGTGATGTCAAATGTCTCAAACTTGGTATCTCCGAGACTATCATGCTCCATAAAATAACGATTATAATTGCTTGAACCATTAAGCCAGTTCTCATCTGTTATTCCTCTGCCATTCTGCATACGCTTTCTTAATGCTTCATCATCGCATACCAGTGCCAGGCAGCAAATTTCACTAAAATAACGACTATTATATGCTTTTGGCAATCGGTCAAGACACCCTGCCATCGTCCATAACACTGGCTTACCTGACTGCATAATATCCTTTGAAATATTTACAATAGTTTCAATCCAATTATTACAAGATTCTTCATTACACGTGGTCTTATGCCACCTGCAAACTTCTTATCCCGCAGAAAATTCACAAGCATCTGTGTGTTCTTTCTGTTCTCCGCACTTGACATATCATTAACACAATATTCTTTTTCCTCGTCAATTCCTATAATGATATAAGCATCACGATTTTCCATGTTGTTTGCCATACAAATAATATCATGTAATAAATCCGGCTGTTTTCCATCCTCATACCATTCCTTTTTAAAGTCCCAATATGGCCCTTCCTGCTTAAGAGATATCAATTCCAAAATTTCTTCTTTTTGTATTTCTGAAAGCATACTCTTCTCCCTTCGGTCAGCCATGCCCGAAAACCTTTACTCTATTTCCGCAGGATCACAATCATTACTTTCTTGCATTATAGGAATTGTTATTCCTTGCTCCCCACAATACTTTTCAATATTTCCAATCAACTCTGCTTCATCCAGCAGTTGCAATACATCATAATGTTTTAGCAGATAATCATTCAACAAATCTGTATCATCCTTTAAAAAATAATAGACTTGCTCTGGCTGAATGTTCCATTTTTCAGACAGTATCTGTGTTACATCGTTAATAAATATGATATGCTCCAATTCCACCTCATCTGAAATCTTTTCTGTATTGGTTTCAAATTCTCCTTGCTCCATATAGCCTTGATATTCCGTATCATCTATCTTGTAGGTTATTTCAATAAAATTATTGGTAATATCATTCCATACATGAACTTCTGTATTTACCGGAATTTCTATTTTATTTTCGGTATCTGCATTTTCTTCCTGAAGAAGAAAAGATGGGGTTAGCACCTTATACACAGGTTCACACCAATGCTCCATTAATCCTGCAATAAAGGTTATCATTATCCACTTAATCACAGATACTATTATAGCTTTACCTTTTTCTCCCCATTTTGCAAGGAACTGACTAAGAAATCCTACTTTATCCTCTGTTTCCGCCAGCATAAGAATATCTTCTTGCATTTCGTCTGAAAATGGTTCTTCTAATTCATCCTGCTCTACTTCGTACTCCCATAATGATGAATTTATCTGCGTCTCTATAGCCTCTTGCAAACCAATCAATACCGATGGTTCCAATAAGATATGACTTCTGATTTCCGCTAATTGAGAAAGTACCTTTGTATCTGGTAGTACAAGTTGAATATCTTTCAAATAATTTGTTATAGGCTGTATACTCTCCTGTACCTTTCTTGCAACGCTTACAACTTCTGAAACTCTGTGATACTCTTCCAATACCGGACTCAATATCTGCTGTACAGCTGAAAAGCTCTTATACACAGATTCATACATTTCCTTATTTTTTTGTAGTTCTTTAGCAAAGCCAAGAAGTGCAGGTTCCACCTGTATACTTGCAGCTGCCTTGGCCGCACTTTCGTAAGCCTGCATACTTCCATCCATTGTTAGAGCAGATACAGCTTTTGGAACTGCAAACTGCTCTCTTATTCTATTTTGTGTTCTGATGAACTCCTCCATACTGCTCATCTTTCATCACCTCGTTTTCTACCTTCCATTAAGTAAAATTCACTTTATAAGTCTGTGCGGATATACACAACGGTTTTAATGAGCCCTGTCTTACTGACAGCTTACCTTCCATTTTTGCAATATCAAAATTATATACTCTGTAAAGGTAATACTCATCACTATGCTTTTCACTCATTTCCAATTCATTGACCGTGATAAAGATGCTTCCGTTCTCCGGACCTATAGTAGTCTTGACTTCAATGTACATTGGATTTCCTTGCTTATCATAGGATAAAATGTCATAGCCCAAACCATCTCCATCCAGTTTTGATACCATACGAACCTTTTTGTCTTTGCTAAGCTTATATTTCTTTACCTTTGCTCGTTCCAGCTGGTAGACAAATTCTTCTCCGGCATCTCCAAGCTCCTTCTGTGATTTTGCCTCTTCCATGTAATCTACATGGATACCATGTAATTTTACTTCACTTTTCTTAGCTTCAAGGGTAAATTCCTTTACCTCAACCTTTTTCTCCTCTTCAAGAAGCTCCGGTGCATTAAAGTACTGTGCAGAGTAGATAATGTCCTGTACCAGCAAATGATAAGCAGGATCATAATACTTCTGTCTACGTGGCTCATACATATTTAAGAGTTCTTCATCCTGCATCACACGCTTAAGTATCATATGGCACATACTTTCAAAAAGGAAAACAAGCTCAATATCTCCTGCCTTTGGAAGCTCTGCATAATCTATCAGTTTTGCAAAGTCCACAAACATCTGATATTTGTACAGATAGTATTTTTCCGGATAACGCATATTTAAGTATACTAATACTGCTCTATCGTCCTGATAGCTACGGCCAATATTCCCTTCCTTATGGCGTTCCATAATAGCATTTATTTCATCTTGGAATGTTTCAATCCTTACTCTTAAGTCTATGGTTAAATCATATAGCTGTCGGAATAATGCTCTTACATTTTCCTCTTCCTGTTGTGCAGCCCATATAATCATTCCTCTTGGATAATACTTACCTGCGGACATAAGATTCCTTGTTTCACTTAATGCCTCTTCCAACATAGCAGGGAAGTTTTCAGCTTCTATATCCCAATGCTTTTGAAAATGGACCACAGCTTTCCATTTGTACAGCTCCTGCTTTTCTATTTGGTTGTAGTGGGATTTATAGAAGTTATAAACCGCATCGAACATTTTTATATTCATAGAGTACCTTCTTTCTAATACATATTTCTCTAAAGAACATCATCTATGCTCTATTTCTTTTGGAACCCATTTCCCCGGCTCACGCTGTAATATCCATATCTTTCGAATATCCTCTTTCGGTACATCATAATCTCTTTTCAAAAAGATAATAGGATTGTACATCGGAAGAAATGGCTTTCTCCTCATTTCGGCATACGCCAGGGCATTGATCGTATATCTTAACAATATACCTGTCTTTCTGTCTGCATCAATTCTATCTGTGAAACCTTCTATATCCACCATATCCAAAGGTACTTCAAAGGAAACGAGGTAATTATAACTATTCTCTGCATAATTATCTGCAATGCTGAATCTGTCATAATAATATGCTAAGCTCTTCAAAAACTCCGGTGAACCCAGCCATCCCCTTATTGCTTCTTCTACAAACTCATCCACAAATAGGTATCCGTTCAGATTGAAATCATTAAGTGTATTTGGACCACCAAGCCTCATTTTCAAATTTGTTCCAAGCTTATTTTTCACATCAACAATTACGCATTTTCGGCTCATTGTAATCTGACTCCCATCAAAAGAAAAGGTAAAACCCCATTTTTTCAAGTAATCCGACAACACAGTTTTTCTTGTCAATGCATGAGGCAAAGTCATTAGTCCTTCCTGCCATATACTATCTTCGTTCTCTCTAGGGGTAATATGGTTTACAATCAGACTATCTATTCTTTTAGGTTTATTGCCGTTTAAAAGCACATCCAAATCCATATGTTCAATGCCATGTTCATCATAGCGATAGTCTACAATTTCCTCAGCATTTTCTGTGACAAATCCTTTTACATCCTCAATATCGGCTCCCACCATTTCAGCAACCGATGCATATATCTCATTCTTTCCCAAAGTATTTAAGTACATCTTTCCTCCATTTCTCGGCAGGTACATAATCCAAAATATTTTCTGGTGCAATCGCTACATCAGGCTTCATATATGCAACGGCTTCAGATGTTTTATTCCCCCACGCTCTTTCTACTGCACTTGTTATCAACAATTTCTTTAATTTACTCCAATTCTCCTGCCTGTCTTCATTATACGCATCTTCTCTTTCATAAAAAGTAAAGTATGCCAAATCCTTTAGCTTACATTTGAATTTGACCACATACGGTTTACACATATTCTTCCATTTCGTGTCAATGCCTTTTGTTGCCTCATTCAAAACAGCTAGTGTATAAAGAAACTCCGGTGCCTGACATATGGTTGAGTATTCATAAATATCTTTATGAAACATAAATGCATTAATTTGAAAATCATAATATATCTTGTGCCCTATATTATGCAGTTGCTCATTACGTCTTGAAATCATATCTAAATTTCTATATTTCTCATAATCTATATCATATGCAGTATCACCGATATACAGCAACCTATTTTCAATATCGAAACTTATGTTATTATCCTTTAGAAATCTGCAAAGATTTGTGTCGTTACTTAATACCCACTGCAAATTTCGCAAACCATACTTCTTTATTTCTGCACATTCATCACTACTGGTTGTCACTTGAAATGCCACCATTTCCAAGCTTTCTATATCTATCTGCTCTATTCCCGTACTATATTTCTCACAAAATTCATCACTATCACTATGGCACTCTATAACGTAACTATCTATAAATTCAAACCCTTTTATCTGCAATGTATCAAGTAACCAATCATATGATGCATCAGGATTTGTAATATCATAATACATAAACATCCTTCTCTCTGTTTTTCAATTTCGTAATATCCCTTAGTATTATATCATATTTTCCTGCATATTTCTATTGTACCATTCCCACCCCCGCCTTTGGCGCGCCCCTGCCCATCTCCCAGGGGTTGGCGTTACTTCTGTGGCTCCCCGGACGGAAACCCATTACAGGTAGTAAGAAGTATAAGTATATACCTCTTACTGCCTGTAATCGATTTCCTGTGTACTGGCTCCTTGCGGTGACTGCCCTTGGCAGACACCTTACATATGTGCAAGCTCTATGTTCTCATTTACCCTTTACTCTTACTTCAAGCCTCGGAAATATCAAATAGCAGGGGATGAATGATGACTTAATTAAGACATCATTCATCCCCTGCTATTTGATACTTCCTTACATACCTGCGCCTCGCTCAGAGAAAGTAAAAGGAAAATCCCATTGCTCCGTTTACACTTCGCAATAGAATTTCCCTTTTACTTACTCTGCCCTCCGCTTCGCTCCGGGTCGCTGGGTAGGCATCGCTTCCCTTCGGTCAGCCATGCCCGAAATCCTCCACTTTATTTCCGCCAGCGTAGGTTTAGGTTCTTAGCGGATGGTATCGTGTTCCTACACTTCGTTTCGTCACACCATACCATCCGAATATCATTTACTGGCTGTTGTAAGTATCGTAGGCAGGAATACCTCCCTCTGGTCGGTATACCTGCTTTGCCTGTTCTACTTTCTTGGCTGGCTATAACGTGTACCTCCGCTTTGCTCCGGCACACCATACAGCCCGATATCATTTACTGGCCACTGTAGGCACGGGGCAGAAATGCCCCCTTGGGTCGGCATATCTGCCTTGACAGTTCTACTTTCTTGGCTAACGATTTTCTTTTTCTCACTTGTATGTACTTTTACTGTAGCCAAATCTATGGCTATTTCCGCCACCCTTGACAACAGAACAGAGGGATGCTTTAGATGATTCACCGACGGCGACGAACTCAAGAACAGTTTTTATGCTTTCTTACCGTCGGAATCCACATTGTATCATCCCTCCGTCCTGTTCTCAAGGGCAAGCCCCTTTGGGGTGGCTACGTTCCTCTGGCTCGGAATCTTAGAACAGTATTTGCTAACCTCTACTTTTTGTCTAAGTGACAGTTTCCTTTTATATTTGGCTGTTTATGACACAATTCCCTTATAAGCATACTTTTCTATCAGTTGCATGAAATTTGTTTTATAAAAATTTGCATATTTACTGTCACTTATGGTTTATGAAAGCTTATATCTGCCAGTATCTATTTTACTGCTGTCAGTAAGTATTTCTGACTATGCTTTTGTGTCATATTCCATAAAATAATGGCTTCTCATGTATTTCCGCTTCTTTGGGTTAGGCAGATTTCATTCTGCAACTTACTATACTGTGCTGTTCTTTCATTTCCTTTTTCTCGGCTCCTCAATCGGTGCAATTTCTCTAGTGTAACCAACAACCTACGCTCTCTACTTCTTTGTAGCAAGCAGAGAACAAAGTCCCGCAAGCGGTCCCTTGTTCCTTGTCGGGCTTCGCCCAAACCCTTCCGCTAAAGCGAACAAACTGCGTGAGTGTATTCGGAAAGGATGTGTTTTTTATGTATATTAAGCTTTATTTATCGGAGCAGGAAAAGAAGCGTTTAGAGGATATTGCTACTGTTAAGAAGATATCTGTATCAAAGCTTTGTTATGAGCAGGTGCTTCCATTACTGTCCGGTTCCTTTTTATCTTTAGATGATTTCGAATGTGGTACTTGCGGTAGTAATGATGAGAACCTCAAATATGACCGCTGTATTAAGGTATACTTTTCTGATAAAGAGTATCAGGCTCTTCTTAAAGGTGCAAAGGGAATGCCTTTATCACGGTATATGCGAAATCTGTATCTCTCCAGAATGGAGCCTGTTGAAATCTCAGTTTACACGGATGATATTTCTGCTCTTACCATGAAGGTATCGGGATATATTGAACAGCTCCACAATTTCATTGCAGCCCTGGCTATCCGTAGGCAGTTATATGAAGCGGATTATAACAGACTGATACAGATTGCAGATGATACGAAGAAGGCTCTTAGGGATGTTGCTAACTTTACCAAGGCTAACAGAGCTTCTATTCGTGCTTCCGGTGTAAGGATTATGCGTAAGGAAATTAAAAAGGCATTGGAAAAGCAGCTTGCCGGAAAGGATGGTGGTTCCAATGACAGCCATTTGTAAAACCATTCTTATTCATGGCACCAACCTGCAGAATATTCTTGACTATGGCTCGGATCAGGATAAAACTTCTGTTACCAACAATGGGCTTGAGAATGTATTTGACTATGCTTCCAATCCATTAAAGACTCTTGCTAATCTGGATGACGGACACAAGGAGCTTCTTGTAACAGGTGTGCTTTGTCAACCGGAAACTGCTGTGCTTGATTTTGGTATTATCAGAGAAAAATATCTATCCTTTAATGATGGGGAGCGTTATGCAAGCTTTGACTTTTTAGACAGGCGTACCAACGAAAGCCGTATGGTTCACAAGCAACCGGTTACTGCCATTCATCTAATTCAGTCCTTTGCCGAGACAGACCTTGATCCCCAGACTGTTCATCAGATTGGTATTGACCTTTGTGAACGGTTAGGTGTTCAAGCTGTAGTGGATACCCATATGAACAAGGAGCATTTGCATAATCACATCATTATTAATGCCTATATGCCGGATGGAGTGTCTAAGTTCTGCCTCACAGCTGATAAGCGAATACAGATTCGGGAACTGTCGGATGAGATACAGCACGAATATGGCATTGAACTAAAATTTGCCGACCCTCGAAGTCAGTTGTATCAGTCTTTAGGCAAAAATACTTATCGTGAATGGTCGGCCAAGAGGCAGAACGTGTCATGGAAGGATGAAATGCGTGAAGAGATGGCTGCTATTCGAAGTGTATCTGATAACAGAGAGGATTTCATTACTATTATGCAGGATTACGGCTATCAAATTGCCAGACATGAGGCTAACTCAATTACTTGGTGGAATAAGGCTCATACACGAAAGATAAGGGATAAAACCCTTGGTGCCGTTTATGAGCTTGGTGCCATGTTCCCGGAAAATGTGCCGGAACAGAAAATTGAGGTAGGCAGGGAGCCTGAAAAAAATAAAAAGCACCCTAAGACCATTTCCATAGCAAGGTATGACTGGAACGGACGCAGGCGAAGTGATTTGGAGCTGTTAATCCGTAAGGCGATTGCTCTCATACAGCACATAGGAAACCGCTATCAGGCAAAAAGCCACTCTTCCACTCATTCCACTTCCCGAAAACTTCAGATGATGGAACAGGCTCTTGATACGGTATGCAAGATGGGCTTTGAAGACAAAGAGGATTTAGAAAAGTGTATGGCTGATATTGGTGCAAAGCTTAATCATGTAAAATCGCAGATACATAAAATGGATGGTCAAAAGGCTTTTTATGATACCATATCCCCTATGCTCTCTGCCTATCAGTCCACAAAACATATGATAGATTCTATTCGGTACTGGCCGGGAGGCTCTATGCCGGATTTAATGCTATCCTCTTATTCTCCTTCCGATATCCAAAAACAGAAAGCCACTCTCTGTCCTATGTCCGGTGCTCAAAAGAGGGATTTATACCTTGCTCTTGAAAAGCATCCGGAGTACACCTTATCCGGCGATGGCTTTTCAAGTGTTTCTGCTATAGATGCCGAGGAAATATTTACATTCTTTAAGGGTACAAAAGCTGAACTGCCAACTTGTCTTAGGAAAAGTGTTGATGTGACTATGGGGCGTGTTTACCACAAGCGTAATGAGTATTTAAAGCAGACCTTCGATAAGTCTATACAGAAATACCAGATAACGGAAGTCTCAGCTCTTTTATCAGCGCATGGTATTACTGTTGATGTATCTGCTCTTACACAGTTTGATGTTATCAATATCCGAAACTGCTATGGCAGTAATCCATTTGCCGAGCAACCTATATCTACAGATCAACAGCAATATCTTTCTAAAAGACTGGCAGAACATAGGCTTACTACCAATCGTGATATCAAGTACATTCTCCCATCCGAATATACCAAGATTCTTGACTATATGGATGGGCTGTCACGAACGATTCCGGGGATTTTGAAATCATCTCCCGTTGTAGATGAAATGGCTATAGCTAAGCTACAGAGCTTTATGGATGCCAAGGGCATTACATCATCCATTCCGCTATTAGCAATGAGCAAGGCCGATTATGACAAGATGTATGGATATGTTATCAGTCAAGGTCAGGTTCCGGACTGTGCCATTCCTAAAACCATTGACCGTACAGAAGAATTTATTCAGTCCATTCAGACAGATGGCATTACAGAGAAAAAGCAGCTTCTGCTCTTACAGCTTCGCAATCAGGTGAACGACCTGCAAAGCCTTGGAATTGATCCTGCTAATATGGAGCCAGTTCTTACTGCTATTTCAGGATTCAGACACTCCTATGAAGCCTTGGAGATGGAACGCACCCAGCTTGCCAGAGAATACAAAGCCTTAGTGCAGCTTAAGCAACAGATAAGCTACGCTGAAAGCCCAAGCTTCGTATTCGGTTCTCTATTCAATGAAAAGGTGCATGAGGCTCCATCTGTTGTCGAGAAAGATGAAAAAGATAAAAATACTGCTGATATGCCAAAGAGTGATAAGAAAGCTACAATTGATGTAGATGTGGATTTATAGAAAACAGACCGACATAAGCCCCCTAAAATCGAGCTTATATCGGTCTGTTTTTATGTACTACTTAATAGGCTTAATATTGCCTTTTCCCTCTCTGTCCTGTCTGACCCTTTCCTTGACCTGATTGATATGATATCTGCTGGTGTTCAAAGTTTCAATCTCCTGCTTGGTAAATACACCGTCTCCATTACCGATAAGACTGTCAAAAATTCTTCTGTCCTCTTCGCTTGAAAAGAGACGGTTTCTGATTTCTGTAATTTCAGCATCGGCAAAACCGAGCTCATCCGTCTTTCCAAAAATATACTCTGCATTTTCATCATCAAGTACCAATGACGTAGAGATGAATCCCTTACTCTCCATAATATAAATCTGCCAATAGGATTCAATCTTTGTTACTGAAATCGAAAGAGACTTTGCAATAGCTTCTGCATCATTCATGCCGAAGTTATTATTTCTGATAGTTGCCCTAAATCTGAAATACTGTTCTGCATCCTTTCTGTGAAGGGTAAAAGGAAATCTCTCAGCACCACTCAATTCAAAAACAGCCGCCTTAAACATCAGTTTTAAAGTCATAAAGTTAAAATATGATTTTTTCGCCGCACAGCTCTTTAATGCACGATAAACCTGATGGTAAAGCACACAGATTACTTCTTCTCTTTCAAGCGACTTCATATAATATGGATGATGAAAAATAAATGAATATACATATGCAGAGAAAAAGTGGTAAGCAAAGTAAAACCAATCATTCTCACAGCCTTCTCCTGCCAGCTCCACCAAATATGTAATTGCATTCGTATCCATAAATATTTCCGGAATCTTAATACCTGCCGCAAACTCCTTTGCCGTTAATGCCGGATTTTTAGCCAGTGCATCTGCCATAAGATTTTCCACTCTGTTTCTGACTACATTTTCATCCAATTTATATCCGCTTTCATTAGACGAATATAAAAGAAGATACCGTACCGTCATGTTCTGAGCCATTGTCTGAAACTCTTTTGATAAACCCATTACCTCACTACATCCTAACTCCTTTGCCATGTCTGTTCTGCTTGTCATAATCTTATCTCCTTTCGTGTCCGAAATGGAAATAAGCTTCTGATTATGGCAATAAGGCTGCCTTAAAACGCTGCTTCTCAAAATGATTACTTCCATTTCGAAAAGCAGGTTCCGGCAGCCCGCTTTTATTGTATTTAGTTGTCCCACGATGCCGAAATTCTCCCGCGCGGACGGATATCGCAGGTAAAAACAGATATGGATATCAAAATACCAGAAAATATGGTATGATATTATCAAACTGTTTTTATGACTCAATTTTATTCTCAGATAAAAATACTGTCAGTGAAAAATCAGTGCCAAATTAGTGACGAAGGAGTGATTTTAATGATATTAGGTGATGTACTGCACATCTTGAAAGAAGAAGGGAAGGCTTTTTGTAACAGTAATCAGACACTTTATAAACTTCTTTTTATCAAGGACAATGATAATGCAGACTATGAAGACCCTGCAAAGAAAGCATTTTCTAAAGGCGGTCTGTCCGCAGATTTACAGGCACAGCTATGTAAAGAAGCCAACTTTTATCAGCTTTGCGAAAGAATTGAACAAAGCTATTTAAGCAAAGCCTATAATCACGAAAGACTGTATCAAAGTCTCCGAGAGCTTATTAAGGAATGTACCTATCTTCCTGAAAGTCATAGGGAAACTCTGCTCTCCTCTTGTAACCCGTCCAGCCGCTTCCAATTAGCACGTTTTATTGCTGCCTGTATTCTGTTAGGAAGCTATCACTCGTCCCTGAAAGAATCCGACACTTATACTTTTAATATTGACTTTATGAATCTGAATGCAGATGAGCTTAAATATCCCCTGTCACATAAGATATGGGAAGCTGAACAGCAAGCCTTTCTTATCTCCCGACAGGAAGGAAACCGTTTCTCCGGATTGGATATTGTGGAACGACTTTTGCCACAAGGTTATGTAACTGAAAGTAATTTTCAGCTTAATGCCAGAGGCACAGATGGCGAGGTACGCCCTTTGATGGATATCTGCAAAGAAAGTCTTCATCAGAATATTGCTGTAACCGGTGAAGGAGGAATTGGTAAGACTACCTTCCTTCAGCAGCTGCTTCAGGAAGAATATTTGGATGGCAAGGCTCCTGCCTCTTATAAAAGTGGCAGACCTATCCCTATTTATATAGAGCTTAGACAGTGTCCGAAACACATTCAGAACTGGTATCAGGAAGAACATAAAAAAACTAATTTTATTACACGCTACATCGGAACATTGCTTGAAAACCATAGTTCTTTAGATGAAGTATCCACAGAAATGCTGATTGAAATAGAAAAAGAAATGCAGAGAATACCACAGGATGGAAATCCAAAATATCTCCTGCTCCTTGACGGCTTTAATGAAATCAGTGTTTCCGGTAAAGGAGATGCCTACTCCTGCCGTGCCATGTTAAGTAATGAGATTACCACCATTCATAAGGAATATAAAAATGTGCGTATCATTGCTACAAGCCGTGAGACACAAGCAGCCTATTTCACATCCTCATTCCAGAATGTATACCTTGTTGGATTAGAGGAAAATGAAATTAGGGAACACTTGGAACAACGTAATTTTTCAGATACTGCTATCAATATGACTCTTGCTAACAAGGAACTGGCTAAATGTCTAAAAGTGCCTCTGTTCTTATGTATGTTTTCATATGAGCACAATTTGAAGAAAGGCTATCTGCCTGAAACCAGAGGAGAAATTTTATATTATTTCTTTCACGGTAATTCCACTTTCTACAATGCAAGAAAGCGTGCTACTGATACAAAGAACAATACGCTGGATGAATTGCAGACTGCTCTTACCTTGGATTTCATTCTGCCTTATATCGGATGGACTATGGAGAGAAATGATACCTTTTCACTTTCCGAACGTGAGCTTAAGTCCTGCATCCGCAAAGCTTTTGATATATTAAAGAACACCTTTGCTGTATCAGACACCATACCATTTGAGGACTTTGAGTATAATTCTGAAAAGTTTAGTAATGCCTGTTCATCACTTTTAAATATGGATAATTCTGTGGCTAATGTTATTGGTTGTGCCTTTGATTATCTTGGCATTTTATATCGATATCTAGCTCCGGAAAAAGAAATTGCAGAACGCAATCAATATTCATTCATACACCACTATTTCAGAGATTACTTTTCTGCAATCTTTGATATACAGCTGTTACGAATGCTTCCACATATTGCAATCATTGATTTTACTGATAACTCCTCTTATACAAAGGAGCATACATACCACTTCTTTTTGAATTCCTTCTACTGGAATCAAAGCAAAAGGGAGCTTATCAGTCAGGTACTTATGGAACACCGCAATAAGCCGGTATTAAATCCTGGTACAATGAACTGGCAACTTCCAAAAGCCGAAACTGATGAGCAGAAAATCCTTACACATGCTGTTAATTTTTGCAAAACCTTAAAAGGAATCTGCCCTACACATCATCTTTTACGCAACGTGCTTTCAACCATTGTGTATGGTAGGCAGGAATTATCCGGTATGGATTTGAGTAACCTTGATTTCAGCCATTGCAATATTTTTTCAATCCCTTGCAGTAAAAAGGGTGTAAACAAGACTCTTACTGCCAAATTTGACAATTCCATACTGCCTGACAATTTCCTTGAACCAGACGACCACCTTAGCAGTATTGAAGCATATGCTTACTCCGGTCAGCACTGCTTTACTTTGGATATGACAGGTACGATTAAATGTTGGGATATTCTGTCCGGATGCGTGGAATACATTTTACATTCCGGTGATCCAAATGGCGTTACAGACTTCTCCCCTAACGGATTTATGAAGATTTCAGCAGATGGACACTGGCTTGCAGCCAAGGGATATAATACGGAATATGTCGAAGGACAGCCAGCCTCCTGCCTGTATGTATTTAATTTGCATCATCCGGAAAATACTCCTCTTGTTATGAAAACACCAAAGGAGCATAAAAACATTACAAGCTTCTCTTTTACCAATGGTGGCAACCATATCTTATACCTTGCAGATGTGCGTGAGTTATATTGCTTTAGAATTGAAGATGAAAGTATCTGCTACTCCTGCCATATGGATTCACTCTATAAGCACTCGGAGCTTTATGCAGAGGATGATAAATCTGATATTTATATTTTTAGTGGTGAATATGATAATTTCGACTCCGCAGACTTCTATCCAGACAATGATGATGAAGAAGATGTGATATACGAAGATGATGAGGACGATAACGACAGCATATATGATTCTGACGATGGATGGGACACCTCATACATCCCGATTCCTTGTATGCTTGGCCGTTTTAATCCTAATACTGGCACAACAGAAATATTATACAACTTTAGCAGTACACCCGGAACTTACCCTGTTACCAAGTACTTCCCTGCCCTAAACTGCTTCCTTCTTTTCAATGAAGAAAGCGGTCATTTGGAACGCTTCTCCTGTGATACAAACACCGCAGAAATCGTATATGAAGAACTGACCGAAGCACATGAAGGTGGTATTCCTTCTACCATCCAGAACTGCCCAGAAAGACCGGATGAATGCTATATTATTTATCCAAAGCACAGCTATAGTGTCAGCTTAAGCAGCCATACCGGTGACAATATCCTTATGGAATACAATGTTTCTGCTTTAAACAGCTTTATCAATGATGATGACGAAATGGAGGATTTAATATTCTATCCTGACATTATCCCTAGTTGGAACCGATTTATTATCCGTAATTCAGAGATAACCTACGAATGGGATACCATCAACGATACCTTAAAGCCACGCTACAATACAAAGCTGTACGGATGTTGTGATTTAATTTATGACAAAGCTCATCAGTTAGGGATTATTGTACATCAGTTTAATGGTATTTCTGTATTCAGTGGCGAACCAATGAAGCCTGTAAATTCGCTCTGTTATGCAAATCCTGAATATTATGCAAGCGGATGCAACTACCATGAAGAAACCATGAGGCTTGCTACTATGTTTTGCAAAGCAAGTCATGAATATGTGGAAATCATTAATTTAAAGACAGGTGAAAGGGAAGTTGTATACTCTACAAAGGGTTCCATTGAAACCCTTGAAAACATACATTTCCATCCAAGCGGAAACTCCTTACTGATTACCCTTGGACATATCTGCCTTGAATATAACTGTCTGACAAAGCTATCTACTACAGTTGCGGAGGCCGGAGAAAATGAATTATTCATCGATGGCTATTATACAGAAGGAAAGAAACCTCAGATTCAGATAGCTGTTGTTGAGCACTTTAATTATGATGAGCCACATATAGAACCTCATTGTGATTTTTATAGCATTCATCAGCTGAAAACCGGAACTTCCTACAAGAGAGAATGGCATTATTATATGCCTACACTCACGGAAGAAACTGCTAAGGACTTTATGTATGCCAGTCAGGATATCGGGGCCGGTGCAGCATATACGAAACAAGAATTTCAGACCTATTGGTGTACCCGTGGCTTCTTTATGCATGAATATCCTTCTGACGAAGCTTTCCAGAATATTCGTTGCACCACATTTAAAAACGGGCGTGAAGTCAAGCTTGATAAATCCTTTGGAACATTGCAGATGATTTATTGCAGACACGACTTTGCTCTTGCCAACAGATACCGTACAGAAAAGAACCGCATCAACTACACCTACTGCTCCGAAGATTTTTCAGAGGTCATTGAGCTATTCAACCATTCCAAGGTTACATACTGGAAAAACCTTAAAGACACTCCTATCGCAGACAAATTTGTATATGATGATGGAGAACATACCTCTGACGAGTTATCCTACGTTACCTGGTACAATGTGGTTCCTTGGAATGAGGACACACTTCTTTCCTGCTATGAGGAATATCGCTTAATGCAAATCAAAAAGGCTGGCTGTGGCATTTCAAAGGAAATTCCATATGCTCCTTCCATTGCTATCATTGGCTGCACTTTCAAGAATGTAGTTGCCAGTCAGGAACTTATAGACAACATAAAAAATAACGGTGGTATTATATAACACTGTATGCGAAAAGGCTGCATCCCTGCAGCCTTTTCTAATGCCCTATAATCTCATACCCAATATCTTCTCTTTCCACCAATACCTCATCCGGCAATTCATTATTATCCCCTTTAAACTGATACCTGCCATCCTCCATAATTGCAATCAGTCTATGTATTACTATCTCCTGCCCTAATATGCCATCCCTTTTATAAGCGTATATATTCCCCACCTGTAGCATTTCACTATCCGATAACACCTTGCCTATTGCAAGGCTATTTTCAGCTATGACAGGCTCCATAGACTCACTCATAATATAAAACATACGATAGGAAAATACGCTGCTCCATCCGGTCACAGCTTTACTGATAATCATACTTGCCAGTACAATAATCGCTATGGCCATGAGCACGTTCCAAAATCCTTTTTTCAACCTATCCTTCATAATCCCCATCCTCTTTCTGCCACTTATACTTACAAATACGGTATTCAGAAGCCGTTTCTTTCTTTGACGTAAGAAATGACAGAGCTACAATTATACCCACAACCACAACACCACAAAGTACATACAGCATGGTATAATCCACCGTCTCATCATTGCTTTTTATGCTCACTGTATAATTCAAGCCTTTTTCGTAAGCTGTGGAATCAGAGAAAATCAGAGTAATATCGTCCTCCAATTCATAGATGCCATCCTTTGGTATAACATCCGTAACAGAAATTCTACTACCCTTGGTACTGTTTACTGTAAATCTGGACGAGCCAAGACCACCAGAAGAAGGGATATTTACCACAAAATCATGTTCTTCCATGGGATGTCCAATTACAAGCATATTTGCAGTATTTATCTTTGATGGTATTGCTTGAAAAGACTCCGGTACTGACACAAAGTATTCATCCCCTTCGATAAACTCTGTGGTGTCCTCATCCGTCTTAAAATACAAGGTAATTCCAGCATCCCCTATTTTACTGGAATCAGCCACAATATCCTGTCCGATATAGGTATTTCCACCATCTAAGGATATCTGAAATACAGCTTCGCCTATGACGCCGGATTTTACAATCTTAACTACCACATCATAATCACCTGTGGCATAACCACTTACTTCCATTGTTCCTGCACCAACACCCTTATGTTCCACTTCATAATACAACAGGCTGCCTCCCTGCATAGTCACACCTTTAAGTCCTGTTTCAAATAAGTGTGTATCAGAAAACACCGTTTCTTCCTGTATCTCTGACTCACTCTGAACCGTCTGGGCTGTAATCTGTTCTTCTGCCCTAACAGCCAAAGGCTGTACTCCCATTAACATACTGCACACCATTACAAATCCTAAAATCATTTTTACTTTCATATCGCACCTCCAAATTTTCTATATTTCATCAGGATCAATTCCGTAAAGATCTTTCCAAATACTATCTACAATAAGTCTTGCCCACTCCACGTTATCAGCTGTCCAACCCTCAAATTGTGACAGATAACCCTTATAGGATTTTCCTTCTGCCTCCGGCAACAGATTATTTACAAACATTTCTTCCAACTGATACACCGTCATATGTACCTCAATGTTTTTATGTCCATAGCAGACACCCACTGAATGTCCATCACAACTATAATTCACATCATAATTGGTACATCCCTGTGCCGGTTCAGCTTCCCCGGTTCCTGACTGCTTATCGTGATATATGGTCTTATTTTTATCATCCTTGCAACCTTTACAGGTCACTTCATAACCATCACCATACTCGCTATATCCTTCTATGCTTCCATAGAAGCCTACACCGTTTGATGTATAGCCCTCCATAGTGGAATAATCCTCTGAGCTGTCACAGTTATAGGCAAAACTGGCACATCCATACGGACAAGTATAAATATCCGACTCTGTATATGTAATCTCCGGATTCATCAGTTCCCACAAATCCTTAATCAAATCATCTCTGGCTGTTGTATTGCTGTCAAAATCCCCATCCATAATGACATAGGCCATTGCCAGACCTTAATGTTGTTTTGTTTGCCTGAGAGAACATTTCCATTCCCATCCACACAGACTACCTTTGTACCTTCCACCCAGTTTCCTGCTCCACTTGGATAGCCATACTTGGTAATTGTATGCCCTTCCAACACCGCAGGATTGAATGGACTTCCCTTTGAAATATCTTCTGCCTCCTGCCTTTTTGCTTCCACTTTGGGCTTTAATTCAGCCGTCATATCTGACACGAAATCTTCATCTTTGGTCAGTATTGTAGATAAAGCCACACTTGTTTCGGTCTGTGACACGGATAATACCGAGTTTAACAACAATATAAGAATCAGAAATACTGCTATGACAATTCCAACCGCCGCAAGTATGACAATCTTAACCTTATTCGTAAATACTCTGAACGCATTGATTCCCTTACCAATAAGTCTTACAGGTTTTAAGACAATGTTTGCTCCCTGCTGTGCTGTCCTCTTGGCGGATTTAGCTGCTGCTTTCGTCTGATTAGCCTTTTTAGCAACAGCCTTGGCCTTCTCTCTGGTCTGCTTTTGAATTTCCTTATATTTCTGTACTGTTTCATTCTGATTAAGCTTCTTTCCCACACTTTCCTTTGTGGCATTTACCTTATCCCTTACCTCATCATACCGTCTGTGAGCTTCCTGATAGGCTTTTGTATTCTCTATGGCTTCTTTCGCCTTTTGCATAATCTGGTCGCTCTTTTCCTTACGAATCAGATTTAACCGATGGAGCAGATAAGAAGCACCTGTGTACTTTGCCCCAAAGGAAACCGATACAATACCTGCCTTTAATCCAAACTTGACTACGCTATAAACTGCATGAACAACCTGGGATGCGTAAGCCATGTTTTGAAGTCCGGCTCCTACAGTTCCATCTACCTGATAGGAATAGGCACTAAGCATTTCTATTCTTCTCTTGATGTTAAGAAGCCGCCCTATCTTTATCCTCGACTCCCGGTACTTCATCTGTCTACCTGCAATACGGATTGCAGATATATCCACCTCTGTAAATCCATTCCTATCAGCAGACTTTAAGAGTTTTTTTAACTGTTTCTCCTGCATGGATGCCGGATTTACATTCTTCAAAACATCATTCTTATTGGTCTTGAAATAATACTTTAGAAGTTCATTGGTTTTCTGCTGTCCCAAATCAAAGAAATCATCTGATTTCAAATGCTTTAACAATGGTTTTTCCAATTGCTCCTCCAGCTTCAAATCCTTTTCTATGGCACTCTTTACCTGCACAAGGTCATATATTGCCATCCTGTGCTTTCGTATCTGCTTCTTCTTAAATGTAGATAGCCCCTCTAAGCCGCTTAAACGCTCTTTTAGGCGCTTTTTATCCGCAAGTTCAACCATCGACAGACTGCCGTCAGATAAGAGCTGTTTTGCCTTAATACAAGCAATAGTTGCCTCATTAAACTCAACCTTGATGCTCTTTGATAATTCTTTGGCTCCTGCTATTGCAAGTGCATCCATAGCAGGCATTCCATATTTCTTTACTTCCTGTAATCCACCTCTGAAATCCTCATCCGAATCCTCTATTTCCCTTTTAGCCGACTGATAAGCAATATCTCCAACACTGCTTATGGGCTGTACCACATTTATTCCCTGCTTAAACCGGTGTGGCTTTGGCTGTTTTACTGCTTTTTCATTTTCACTCATGCAATTCCTCCTTGCAAAAGTGGCGAGAGCAACACTCCCGCCGCTTATCACTATACAAATAATCTGTAGAACTCATCTTCCTTATCTGCAAATCTGTCATTGAATGCCACACTGAACGATGGTGTAATTAGTACTCCTTCCCCGGCACTACGGTCAACAAAATAAGGAATCAGCTGTCTGGAAATATTTAATTTCTCCACAAACTTCTTTCTCTCTACAGGATTTAAGGAAAACAAACGAAAGCAACGGATTTTATCTAACAGATATTCGAACTCGATAACTGCCCTCTGATTGGTTACAATATGCACCGCATCCTCAACCACAAGCGTAATCGGTGTCTTTAACACATCTGCACGCTCCAATAAGCTGATAAGATAGTCACTGCCTGTAGTGGAATAAATAAGCTCATCCACGGAATCTACAAAAATCCATACAGTACTGTTTTTCTTCTTTCTCTGCACTGCATAATTCCAAAGATAATCCAGCTGTGCCAGAAGCTCATCCTCTTTCTTATATCCCATAATGGTTAATCTATCTCTGCCATTTAACACATCCTCGTGAAAAGAAAGATTCTCAATGGATTTTACAAACAGCTGCAATTCCACCGGATGATCCTTGGCATAGAGCAATGCTTCATTCAAAGATGAAAACTCTGCCAGTATTTCAGCTTCTTTTTCAGCCTGTTCATAATAAGACTGCAACAGTTCATTACTTGGGCAAGTTCTGTGAAATCCCAGCTTGGATATCAGATAGGCTGCCATAAATCTTCTCTGCAATATCTTCTTATCTTTATCCAGATTGTAATTATTATCCTTACTGAAAATATCCGGATGAAACTCGCCAATGATATGTCCGTGGAAATTCCGAGCAAAGGAATGATATTCTCTCGGATTATTAGTAAGAATAACCACCTCATCATCCGTTCCAAGAAGTGTATTGGCCGCTTCCCTTTTCACAGAAAATGTTTTGCCGGAATTCTCTACCCCTGCAATCATGGCTGTAGGGAAATTACTTCTGTCCATAAGCACAAAATTGTCATTGATAGAATTAAGTCCGTAAAACATAAGCTCCTTCTCATAAATGCTCTGACTACAGAGGGGCTGCATTACTGCCATCTGCTCCACCTGAAACATACGCTTCACATTAACCTTCAGATTATTAAGCGGAAGCATGGATTGAAAGCCCTCATTCTGCTGTAAGTCAAGACAACGGATCTGACAGACATACTTTGATGCAGATACTCTTAACAGCTTAGAATCCCTCTCTAATTCCTCCATAGACTCTGCAAATAATGTTATGACAAAGGAAGCCTGCAACAATGTATGACTTTGAGATTTAGCACGCTTAAACATATTTAAGGCTGACTGATAAAAATACTCTTCTTCATTCTGTCTAACAGCCCTCTCCTGTCTGCGTACTCTGTGCTCCTTACGGTCTTGTACCGTATCTCTGACAGGAATATTTTTCACTTCCGTATTGTCCTTTACATGCTTTGCTGCTACCTGAAATCCAAGCTCCTCATCCACCTGCTCATAATGAATGGATAACACGGAATTTGATGACACAGAAGCCAAGTCAAGTAGAACACTATCGGATATGTTCTCCGGTATGCTGTTGATGAAGTATGTCCTTACATAGAAATTACCCACTCTCATATAATCTCTTGACTTACAATCGTAATACTCCGGAGCAATAACATCCTTTGTATCCATATTCATCCTCTGCATAGACTTGATGGAAAAGCCTTTACCATCATAATCCACCTTGGCACCAAATTCTTCATTGTGTGCCCCCGGATGGTAGATGTCATGAAGAAGCTCCAAACGTTCCTCTAATGTCATTGCCCTTGCTTGAAAGCCGTACAACGAATAGAAAACCTCCTTAATCCAAGTGTCTGCTTCCGCAAAAATCTCTAATGCCTGCTCCGGCGTATGTGCTTCTGTGGTAATTGTCAAATAGACTGTATGTGCAAAGTTGTTATGCCCAATATCACAATTCTCCTGAAGCACGTTATTATAAAGGTTTTTCAAGTGACTATAGGCATCCCCTGCTCCTTTTTCATCAATCATCACACTTGCAAGGTATTCTTCCTTATCCCTGTAGCGGTTACGAATGGTAAACTGAAAAGAAAACTTTTCAGCAAGCTTCTGTAAAATCTCCTCCATAATCATCTTTGTCATTTTGGAATTATAGCTGCCCTTCATTTCCTTATTAGGCGGCACAATTTCATAAGAACCTGTATAAATGTCCTTTTCAATCTCAATCATCCCACCCTCTTCATAGCAATATCTGTAAGGAATATTGTTGTGCATAAAAGCACGATTAGTTGTTTTTGTACTTTGTTTCATAGATAACGCTCCTCTCTTTCTTTGTGCTTCACTCTGTAAATTGCACCGCTTACAGCTTTTAGGCAAAAAAATAGAGAGTAGATATTTCACTACTCTCCAAAGCACTAAACTATATTCACTTATACATATTCCATAACCGAGAAATCCAATTTATTCATCTCATGCACCAAGTCTCTAAAGGTAGGATGTGTATACACTGACTCTGTCACATCCTTATCTAAACTATGCCCCATAATTCGCTTTCTAATTCCGGCATCCATACCACAACGCTTTGCCTGTGTAGAAAATGTATGTCTTGTACAATGAGGCGTAAGTCCCTTAAAGCCCATCTCTTTCATTACGTTCATAAATCTGCCCCTGTACATGTCATAAGTCATCTTGGTACTCTGCTGACCTTTCGGATCATTGAAAAGTCTGTCACTATGGTAACGCTCCGTTGCCTGTATGAATCTCTTCTCTACCAAGGACTTAATAGCCGGATGAATAGGTACAACTCGGTCTCTTCCGTTATCAGTCTTAATACCACCAATAATCTTGTTTTCATCCAAGAAGATATTCTTTGTTTCCAAAATCGCCACTTCCTGCGGACGGAAGCCGGTATACATAGCAATCAGCACCATATCCACCCAAGGTATATCATCCACATACTTCCAAAGCTCATTTACTTGCTCCTGTGTAAATGGTATCTTGCCCTTTGACTTCTTTTGGATTTCATTCAGCAGATTTCCAATCTTAAACGCCCTTGCCGGATTAGTAAGCACGATTCTTCTCTCCAATGCATAATCAAACATCAGATTACACATAGACTTAATTCTTTCCTGCGTATTTATTGAAGCATATCTTTTCTGCCCTTTATCTTTTCCAGTCGTAGGAATAACATAGCCCTGCTCCATTGCATCCCTGATATGCCCCGGACCAATCTTACGAACCGGCATATCGTATAGCCCACTACAATATGCATAGGCACTGGTCACTGTACGCATGGAACTGTCTCCTTTTAATGTAGAGAAATAATATTTCGACCAAGCTTCATATAAATCTGCAAATGTCTTAACGGAATTTGTTATATCATAAGGAGTTCTTGAAAAATCAGCCAAGGCATTCTCCGCTTCCTCTCTTGTAGGGAAAGTTCCAAGAGTTTTATAAACTGCCTGTGTTTTTCCGTTCTTATCTATCTTGGTTCCCACAGGTACCTTTGCCTTAAACGGATTCTTCTTACTATTTGTTTTCTCTACCGTACCTCGTCCATTCTCTCTTCTGACTGCTTTCTTTCTAGCCATAGCTTATACCATCCTTTCATTTCTCTTTCGATGTATATCAGCTATTTATTTACCTACCTACACTAAAAAAGTCGGGGTAGGTAGAGGGTAGGTAGCAGGGTAGGTAGGCATAAAAAACGAGGACAAACCACGCCACACTACGACTTGGTTTGTCCCCAAAAATCAAGGTTTTTTAATACTTTTTTAGAACTTACCCTGTTCAGCAGCTTCCTGAATCGCAACAGCCACAGCTACAGTAGCACCAACCATAGGGTTGTTACCCATACCGATAAGACCCATCATCTCAACGTGAGCAGGAACTGATGAAGAACCGGCGAACTGAGCATCTGAGTGCATACGTCCCATAGTATCTGTCATACCGTAGGAAGCAGGACCTGCTGCCATGTTGTCTGGGTGAAGAGTACGTCCTGTACCACCGCCGGAAGCAACGGAGAAGTATTTTTTAC
>ERZ780150.831-NODE-831-length-24088-cov-12.146174_pt1 | contig 24088 bp, 26 predicted proteins | sample MGYA00511019_ERZ780150 | MGnify/ENA primary metagenome ERZ780150 (study PRJEB29588, sample SAMEA2151633) | human gut metagenome | biome: human gut; feature: human-associated habitat; material: faeces | place: Denmark | collected 2008/2010 ...
TGTGTATTTGGAATTTCTCATTTTGGCTTGTACTATTTATATTCTAGCACCAGATATGATTACATTCTGATTGATTGTATGCCTTCGCTTGGCATGATTACCATAAATGCCTTTGCAAGTGCTGACAGTATCCTTATTCCGGTGCAGGCTGCATACCTTCCGGTAAAAGGTCTGGAACAGCTTATTAAGACTATAGGAAAAGTAAAAAGGCAGATCAATCCCAAACTGGAGATTGAGGGGATTTTGCTTACTATGGTAGATAACAGAACCAATTATGCAAAAGATATTAGTTCGTTAGTTGTAGAGAATTATGGTAGTAAGGTAAGAATATTTGAAAACAGTATTCCTATGTCGGTGAGAGCGGCAGAGATTTCTGCTGAGGGTGTCAGCATTTATGAACATGATCCAAATGGAAAAGTGGCAAGTGCGTACCAGTCATTGACAGAGGAGGTGCTTGCAGATGAGTAAGATAGGAAGTGCTGCGAAGGTAAAACTTAACAGCTTTGACGATTTATTTGGCACAGAGCAGCCACAGGCAGGAACAGAGCAGGTACAGGAAATTGCGTTATCAGAACTGCATGAGTTTAAAGGACACCCGTTTAAGGTACTGGACGATGAAAAGATGCAGGAGACTATAGAGAGTGTCAGAGAGCATGGCGTGTTGATGCCTGGCATTGCCAGACCGAGAGCAGAGGGCGGTTACGAAATTATAGCAGGACACCGAAGGAGACATGCCTGTGAAGCTGTAGGACTAGAAACAATGCCGATGTTTATCCGGGATTATACGGATGATGAAGCTACGATTATCATGGTGGACAGCAATATACAAAGAGAAGATATTCTTCCTAGTGAAAAAGCAAGAGCTTACGCAATGAAGTATGAGGCAATGAAACATCAAGGAAAGAAAGGTGCTGGAAACAGCCTGGACGAAGTAGGCGAAGCCGCAGGAGAGAGTGGCAAGACCGTTCAGAGGTATATCTATCTTTCAAGATTATCTGACGAACTGTTAGAACTGGTAGATAAAAGAAAAATAGGTCTGGTACAGGGTGTTGATCTTTCTTTTTTGAATGAGCAGGAACAGGAATGGGTACAGGCAGTTATTGAGGAAACAGGAGTATTTGTTTCAACATCACAATCATCTAAGCTGAAGGAATATGGAAAAAATAATGAGTTGACTTTGCCGATGGTAAGACTGATTCTGACAGAGTCGAAGCAAAAAGAACGAAAAGTTATAATCAAGGCAGATAAGATCAGCAGATATTTTCCAGAGGAGTATTCCAGTGAGGAGATTGAAAAAGTCATATATCAGCTTTTAGAGGAGTGGAGTCTTTCAGAGAGCAGAAAATAAGCAGCAAAGGAGGCATGAGGAAGTGAACGAGACAATACAGTTTGATTATTATTACGGAATTGAAGCAGAACAGTTTTCCTTCTATCGTGTTCCCCGGCTGTTGATTAAAGATGAACGATTTAAGGGGCTTAGCAGTGATGCCAAGCTCCTGTATGGTTTGATGCTTGACAGAATGTCACTGTCTATGAAAAATGGCTGGCTGGACGATGAAAACAGAGCGTATATCATTTATACGGTTGATGCAATCATGGAAGATTTGGGATGTGCAAAAGCAACCTGTGTAAAGATCATGAAAGAGCTTGATTCTGAAAAAGGAATTGGTTTGATTGAGAAAAAGCGCAGGGGACTGGGAAAACCGGACATTATTTATGTGAAAAATTTTGCTGCTATATCAGAAGATCAGGCTGAAAAAATGCCGCAGAATATTGATAAATCCACAGAAGTTCAGAATTTGAACTTCAAGAAGTCTAATAATGATACTTCAAGAAGTTCAGAAACTGAACTTCAAGAAGTACAAAATTTGAACTTGCAGAAGTATAATAAACAGACTTCCGGAGGTTCAGAAATTGAACCTACAGAAGTTCAGAAATTAGTACCTAATTATACTAACTATAATCAGACTAACCATAATTATACTGAGGAGAGTTATATCTATCCTATCAATCCTTCTGAAGCAATGGAGACAGAGAATAATACGATTGATGTGATGGATGATGCACAGGCGTACATAGAGCTGATTAAAGAAAATATAAGCTATGAGCATCATATGAAATATGATAAATATGGTCAAAGGGAGCTTTATGACGAATTATTTGAAGTTATCTGTGAAGTTGTGTGTGTGAAACGGCAGACGATTCGAGTTGCGGGAGAAGAATATCCCTATGAGCTTGTGAAATCCAGATTCCTGAAACTAAACAGCGGTCATCTGGAATATGTGATTGGCTGCATGAAAGAGACAACGACGAAGATTACAAATATCAAGGCATATATGGTAACGGCACTTTATAATGCACCAACTACGATAAATCATTTTTATCAACAGGAAGTGCAGCATGATATGTACGGAGGAGGCTGGCATGAAAAAGGGATTGTTTAGAATTATTATTCCAATGATGATATTAGCTGTCTGGATGATCATGTGCTATCCGGTATGTGCAAAGGCAGATGGGTTTGATTATTTTCTATACTGGATTATGGTAGGATGTCCATATGGAATACGGAAAATGAGTATGTTTCTTGTCCCGAAGAATTTCGGTATTGCAGGGAGCATTGGCATATTGGCACTAGATTGTATCATTGGTGGGTTGATTGGTGGTATGATTGTTATGATCAGAATTATCAATACAGTTATGGAAATAATAAAATTGATATCGGGAACTTTTGGACATAATGTCCAGAAGTGTGAGTGAGAAAACAAAAAAGGCATTGTCAATCGAGTTTAACATTTGAAAATTTGTGGCAGGAATGGTTAGACACGTAATTATTCATCACAGGCAAGAGCAGGAAAATGGAAGGTATGGGATATGAGGAAATATTTAAGAGTCTGCCAGCAGATGAACAAAAAGCACTCTTAGAAAAGAAAGGCGATTTTGCAGTAATGGCAGGAATAGAATAGAAAACAGCGTCAGAGCAGTTATGAGTCGAGAGATTTGTAGCTGCTCTTTTTGTTACTTTTGGACATAATGTCCAGAAGTGGAAAGGAAAATGTATGGAATCAATGAGAGATGTGAACAGGGTAATGGAACGGGAGATTAAAAAGAGAAGTAGTCCTTTGAAACTGGATCATATTGAATTTGGAGATTATTCGTATCAGAAGATAATGTCACAGGAGAAATTGTTTGAAGTATTAACATATTTGTTGCGGATAGGTGACTTCAAACAGTATGCAGGAAAGAATATCCTTAATAATGTTTATATGGATCTGCGATGGAAAAAGCCAGTATTTAAGAGAACCAAGACCGCTATGGAAAGAAATAATATATTTGCGACCATTAGAAGGTATTTAAAAAAGCTGAAACCGCAGTATAATGGAGATGTATATTTGGAAACGGTCAGATGTTATTTTGATATATCACAGGAAAATCTGGAAAAGTGCCGATATACATATCAAGGGAATGAAACATACGCCTTTCTTATGTCAGACAAGTATATCATGGCATTGTATACGCATTGTTTGGTGGCAAGAAAAGAAGTTGCTTTGAACCATGTAAGGTCGAATGGACTTTCGGAAGCGGAGTTTTCTATGGTAAAATTAGAAAGTGTTAGGGAAGTTTTATTTCAAGCTTTGTTACTTGATGATGTGAAGTTTAAAGAGGGAAAGATGTATGCGGAGTTATGTACTGTTTTTCTTTTGATGTAAAGAATGATTTGACAATTAAGAGTATAGAAAGGTGTTGAATATTTTGGAATTAATATTTTTTTATATAAATCAAACATCTTCAAAATTTATTGAGAAGATGGGATTTAATTTTTCTGCAAATTGGAAATTTTATGTAGAGTATATTGATGGAAAATATGTGCTGAAACAAAAAGCATGCAAAAATACATTACCCTCATATTTTTTTGATGAACAAAGGTGTATTACCAATATTACAGCTATTGTTGGGGAAAATGGTGCTGGAAAAACTACATTGTTAAATATGTTGTCGGATTATTACGGTAGTGTAAAAGATAAAAAGCACGATTCAGCTTATGATAATTATTTTATGGAAAAATATGAGAAAGATAAGACACTTACTATATATTTAGAAAAGGGAGAATTGGTATGTTATCACAATATAGATAATTTTGTAAATGAAACAGGAGTAAAGGAATTTTATTTGCAACAAGGTTCTCTGGAATTGGCAGAAATTGTTAGAGATAATAAGGCATTTGAAAATATAAGCAAAATAAGTATTTCAAATAGTATGTATTCATTGGAAGACGGAGTTTCTACACATGAAAGTATTAGTAAAATTTCACTTAATGTTAATTCTTTGAAAACATTAAAAAGTATTTTTTATAAGAAAAAATGTAAAAAAGAAACTCGTTGCGTAGGTGGATATTATGAAATTCAGGATATTGTATGTAATGAAAAAAAAACAAATGAATTTCAGCAAATCTTGGATATGTTATATCTCCAGTATGTTAATGAAAACAATATCGAAAGCATATTTGAAAACAATATTGCTGGAATATTGGAAATTAAATTTCAGATTGTTATAAGCTTGTTAGAAGATAGGTATAAAGGATTCACTGATGAAGAAAATAAAGATTTTCCACTTAGACAGTATTTTGAGGTAATGAAGAAAATATTATCAAGGTTTGATTTTACTTTAATGAAAACGGATATATTTGTTGTTATTTATATTAATTTGCTTTATGAATTGTTGGTATATTGCAGAACCGCTGAATTTGATGGACAGCAATCAATTAATAACAAAGAAAATCTTGTAAATTATATATCAAATATGATAAATGAATTATCAAGTCAAAATGATAGTTATGCTAGTATTTTTCAAGAGGCTATGCAAGAAATTCAAGAATATGAGATGGTATTAAAAAAATGTCGGATGTATCCATGTTCACTTCCAGTATCAGATTGGGCATATAAATCGTATAAGGAGATTGAGTATGGAAGTGAAGCGTATGATCAATTCCTTGAATTGATAAAGAAGTCTGTATTTGAAAGGGAACATTCATATGTACTTAAATATATAGATATAGGTGGGTTGCAGCTTGCATCAGGAGAGAGAGCATTGTTGAATTTTTTTTCTTGGATACACTTGGTTCCATACTTTAATTATATAAGTAATGATGTTGTGGAAAGTCTGCGTGAAAACGTACTATTGCTTATAGATGAAATAGATTTATATTGTCATCCGCTGTGGCAGCAAAAATTGTTAAATTATTTAATTGAAGAAGTAAAGGCAGAATATTCAGATAAGAAAGTGCAAATTATTTTTACAACACATAGTCCAATTGTTTTGTCAGATATGCCTCGGAGTAATGTCATATTCTTGAAAAGAGAAAATGATAGGTGCAGTATTGATGAATATGGTAATCATGAAGAAACATTTGGGGCTAATATATATAAACTTTTTGATGATGCATTCTTTTTAGGTAGAAAGGGGCAAATAGGAGAATTTGCAAGGAAAAAAATACAAGCCATTATTGATAAAATTAAGCCTGACATGAGAAACATGGAGAAAGTAATTTATCCTTCTTTGACAGAAGAGGATGTATGCTCATTAGAACAGCAAATTGCTTTGATTGGTGAGAAGATTATACGAGATAAGTTATATGAGATGTTATACAAGTGTAAATATAATTCCTTGGACTTGCGTCAAAAGAAGATAAAAATCTATGAAGAAAAAATTAAACGACTTCAAAATGAGGAAGATATATGATACCAATATGTTTTAGAAAAAAAGGAGCAGTAAATAGACTATACCATATACTGCTTAATGTGAAACCAACACAAAAAAATAAAGTAGAATATCTTAAAAATATTCGAGCAATTAACAAGTGGTGTCTTAAAAATATATCTGTAAGTGGTAAGAAATATTCGCTTCCAGATGTTATTAAAGCAGATTATAGTGAAATTGCTGAAATTGCGAATGTGTATAATTCAAGACAAATTAAAATGCCAAAAAAATATAAGAAATTTATAATTGACACATTATATAAACAAAGGTTCCCAAGGAAAGAATTTGCTGAAGAATTGCAAGTTACAGTGTGTCCTTATTGTAATAGAAATTTTGTTAATTCGACTTATAAAAGAACTATGTGTGATTTAGATCATTTTTATGATAAGGAGACTTATCCTATACTTGCAGTATCTTTTCATAATCTGGTGCCTGTTTGTCATGCATGCAATCATGCTAAAGCAAGTAATGCAATATCGTATTCACCGCATAATACGAAATTTAATACAGATGATTTATTATCGTTTGACTTTTATATTGGTGGAATAGATTATTGGGTTGATAATAAACAAATTGGCATAGAAATAGATTGTAGTAGAGAACTCGAATCTAATGTACAGGAACTTAAACTGAGAGAAGTATATCAAATACATTCAGATATCGTGCAGGAATGTATTAAGAAAGCAATTATGTTTAACCCAGACTATATGACGGATTTATTTAATACATATAATGGATTATTTGAGTCTGAAGAAGAACTTTATAGAATAGTATTTGGAAATTATATGGAAGAGTCTTCTTATGGGAAAAGACCATTATCCAAATTGACAAAAGATATATTAAGCAAATTGTTAATAGAGATTTATGGGTTCAATGTGCAGTGATATGTAACAGCGTAAGGGCAGTTATAGACCGTAAAGGTTTGTAGCTGCCCTTTTTGCGTTTACGGAACTTTTGGACAAAATGTCCAGAAGTGGAAAGGAGAGCTTATGAAGTATTTACTGCACAGGCTGTATGTTCCACCATAGCGGAATTACAGCTATGGATTGTCAACACTTTTTCAGACAAATTTTTTTAGGTTATTTTCCCGATATTGTACAGGCGTTTGATACCCTAGGGAGGAATGTATACGGTGATGATTATACCAGTTTACATAATCCCATAGTTTTATCTTCAGTTCTTCTAGTGTATGGAATGTTTCATTCCACACAAATTCTGTTTTAATGACCTTGAACGTAGCTTCTGCCACTGCATTATCATAAGGACATCCCTTATGGCTCAGGGAACGTTCTATATGAAACGTTTCTAACAGTTCCTCAATCGTCTCATTTTTAAATTCATTTCCCCGGTCTGTGTGGAAGATATGGATTTCCGACAGATTGCCTTCTACTTTCCTAAATGCCTGTTTTACAAGCTCTGCTGTTTTATGTTCTCCTGCACTGTATCCAACGATTTCCCTGTTAAAAAGGTCTATCAGTATACAGATATAATTCCAGTGGTTTCCTACCCTTACATAAGTTAAATCACTTACCACCACATTACGGTATGGCTGGTTTTGAAATTGTCGGTTCAACACATTTGCCACTTTTGATTCATTACATCTGTCTTTTTGCGGCTTAAACTGAGCTGTAGTATAGCTTGATATCAAACCTTCCTGTTTCATGATCCGTCCAATCCTGTGTCTTGATACCTGCTTCCCGCAATCAACCAGTTCTTTCTTGATCTTTCGTGTACCATAATGGTTCCGGCTTTTTCTAAAAATTTCCTGAATGTCTGCAGTAAGTTCTGATTCATCTTTTTTTGTTGCTGCTTCATAATAATAAGTGCTTCTATTTACCTGTAGGACGCGGCACATTGCTGATACAGAGTATTTGTGAGCATTTGCTTTGATCACATTTACTTTCGTCCTAAGATCAGCGCCGCTTGTTTTAAAATATCATTTTCCATTCTTAACTGCTGGTTTTCTTTCCGAAGCCGGATCAGTTCTTCCTGCTCTGGAGTCCGGTTATCTTTTCATGGAAAGAGCCGGAATTGGATGCCTGCTTTACCCATTTGTCAAACAGGGAAGTAGCAATGTCATATTCACGGCAGATATCGCATCTGCGTTTGCCGGAACGATATAGTTCCACCAGTTGCTGTTTGAATTCATCGGTATATTTACGAGGTTTTCTTCGTTGTTTTGGTTCGGTCATAATGAGTGCTCCTTTGTGTATTTATTATAGATTATATGACCTTAAAAAATCCGTCCAGTTAATTGTAGCCTATCCAATGAAAACCGTAACTCAGGTATTTGTCACAGGAGTAAAGGAGATTACAACTGCTCCGGCACTGTTTGGAGATGTCCTTGAGTACAATGGTAAGTATTACAAGATTGGAACAGTGAGGCAGGAAGTAAAAGATACAAAGGTTGAAGATGACAGCTTTTATCTTCTGACACTGGCAGCAGTTGCAAAGGAATTGAAGAAAAGAGGACTGTTCAATGCAAAGGTATTCCTTGCAGTAGGACTTCCACTTACCAGATTTGGAGCAGAGAGAAATAACTTTATCAAATACCTTACCAGGAACAGGCGTGTTGATTTCAGATATGAAAATGAAGCATACCATATTGAGATTGATGATGTGGCAGTATTTCCACAGTGCTATGCGGCTGTGGTTGATAAGATACCGACTATGGCAAAAAAAACACTGGTTGTTGATATCGGTAGCTGGACAATAGACATTATGCCTGTGATTAACAAGTCACCAGACGAATCAAAGTGTGTTACTGTGCCGAGAGGTCTTATTACCTGTATGCGTTCTATCAATGAGCAGTGTGTAAGACAGCTCAACGGAGAAGTAGATGAATCAGAAATTCAGAACATTATGCGATATGGCAGGTCTGATATAGATGATGAATATTTTGCAATCATCAAGGATGAAATAGAGGACTTCGTTGAAAAGGTATATAACTCAATCCGTGAGTTTGGCTATAATCTTAAAACTACACCGATTGTATTTGTTGGTGGCGGAGCAGTGGTAATGAAAAATTTCAGCAGTCATGATGCAAAGAATATCTCTTATATCCTTGATGTAAAGGCGAATGCCAGAGGATATGAACAGCTTGCCATTATGGGATTAAAAACAGCTAAGAGACTTGCATAGGGGGTGGTCACATGGCACGAAGGCACATTATGGAGAGTACATTCCGGCTGAATCTGCTCAATCCTCAACATGCCAAAATCAATGAGGTCATAAAGGGACTTAATCCAAAGATATATAAGTCGAAGAATCAGTTCCTGATTGAAGCCTGTGAGTTTTATATTGACCACTATGGTCAGGATGATATTCCGTCCAAAGAGGAAAAAAGATACGAGCAGTTTATAACAAGGGACGAGATAGAGCATATAAAAAAGGAAATTGGGGATTTCGCAATGAGTGAGGCAAGAAAAGAGGTCATATTTTTACTTGGGGGAGTATTGGCGGGCGTGAAGAACAGCCAGCCGGTAGTGATTGCAAGCCCGCAGGAAGATATGGAAGAACAGCCGGAAGAAGATGTTATGAATGATGCAGATGTTGCAGGACTGGCAATGGGATGGATGTCGAAAGGAGACTGATTATTATGAGAAGAATTGCAGGAGCCGTAGGGACTGCTGTTTTACACATACTCAAGTGGATCTTAAAAATTGTTCTTGGAGCGTTAAAGCTGTTCTTAGGACTTGTCAGGCTGTTTCTTCTTTTATTCTGTTTGATAGCAAGAATATTTCTATCATTTGTAAGAATGGGAACATTTTGAGGGGAGGTGAGACTATGCAGGTAAAAGGATTCTTTCCTAATTATAGGAAAAAAAGGAGACTTGTGAAGTATTTTCTGAAATTTAAGAAAATGTTGTAATCAAGGAGGTTAAGATGCACAGGATACGGGACAGCACGGAGCGTCTGGTATTGGAGCAGGACTTCGTGGAGAAAAGAAAAAGAATAGAAATGAACTATTAACCCGGTGAGGAATGTAAGCCAGTGACTTATGTTCCCCGCCTTTTTGATTTGGAGGACAGAAAATATGATGAATTATGAGATTTTTAAGGAAGTGGTAAAAGAAAAGTTTATGGATTATATGCCGGACAGTTTTAAAGGAATGGAGCTTGTGGTCATACCCGTAAAAAAGGTAAATGAGACACTTGATGGTATCAGCATCAGAGGGGAAGACAAGAATATTTCACCGGCAATTTATATCAATGACATGTATATGAAATATCAGAGCTGTGGTGATCTTGAGGAAACGCTGATGGCAGCATGTGATTTTATGGCAAGGGTATGCCTGCTGTAAAAATAATCTATGATGACCCTTTTGTGCAGGCGGCTTATGCCTACAGCCTGATAGAGAGCGAGGTGGCAGAGTATGGAACTGAATAAGAACATTACTGTTATCCTCGCCCGGAAACGGGTGGGAAATACCGTGACGGCAGAAGAAAAACCGAAACTCAGGGTTGCCGCTTACTGCCGTGTTTCCACGGACAGCGATGAACAGGCAAGCAGTTATGAGGTGCAGGTGGAGCATTACACCCAGTTCATCCAGAAGAATCCAGAATGGGAGCTGGCGGGGATATTTGCGGATGATGGAATCAGCGGCTGTAATACTAAGAAACGCAGTGAGTTTATTCGTATGATCGAGGAATACATGGCTGGCAGGATTGATATGATCATCACGAAATCCATCAGCCGTTTTGCCCGGAATACGCTGGACTGCCTGAAATATATCCGGGAACTGAAGGAGAAGAACATTCCTGTTTTCTTTGAGAAAGAGAACATTAACACGATGGATTCCAAAGGAGAGGTGCTGCTTACTATCATGGCGAGCCTCGCACAGCAGGAAAGCCAGTCCTTGAGCCAGAACATCAAACTGGGATTGCAGTACCGATACCAAAACGGTGAGGTGCAGGTCAACCACAACCGTTTCCTCAGATACACAAAAGACGAAGACGGGTATCTGATCATTGAGCCTACGGAGGCAGAGGTTGTAAAACGCATCTACCGGGAGTATCTGGAGGGCAGCAGTCTGCTCCAGATAGGAAGAGGGCTTGAGGCGGATGGAATCCTGACGGCAGCGGGAAAAGTGAAGTGGCGTCCAGAAACGCTGCGGAAGATTTTGCAGAACGAGAAGTACATTGGGAATGCCCTTTTACAGAAAACCTATACGGTGGATTTCCTTAATAAAAAACGGGTGCAGGAGGAAATGGTGCGGCGAGCAAACCTTCACAGTGGAGAGAAACGGAAGAAGCGGGTCTACAGCAGTAAGTACGCTTTATCCAGCATAGTTTACTGCCCCAAGTGCGGCGATATTTATCGAAGGATTGCATGGAACAACCGTGGCAAACACTCCATCGTATGGCGGTGCTGCACCCGTGTGGAGCATGGTCCATCCACCTGTGATGCGCCAACCATTCAGGAATCAGAGCTGCAGGCGGCTGTGGTGTGGGCAATCAACCTTGCGCTTGGCAACAGGGACAGTATGATAGCTGCCTTGCAGGAGAACGTGGAGACTGTTATTCGGCAGGAGGATGAATCCTCGGTGGAGGGCATCGAGTCGAAGCTGGAGGGGTTGCAAAAAGAGTTGCTGAAGTGGGCGAACTCCAAAAAAGACTACAACGGCATAGCCGAAGAGATCTATCGCCTGCGAGATTTGAAGCAGAACGCTTTAGTGGCAAGTGCCGAGCGGGAGGGCTTGAAAAAGCGGATTGCTGAGATGCGAGAATTTCTGGACAGCCAACGGAAGTCTTGGAGTATGATGAGCAGCTTGTGCGGCGACTGATTGAAAAAATCACGGTTTACGATGAACGGTTTGAGGTGGAATTCAAATCCGGGATGGCGGTGGATGTAGAGAGATAGAAATGGGGGAATATTGGAAGAACGGCACCTTGCAGAAAATGCAGGGGGGGGGTTCTTGATTCTTGGTAAATTTTCAGTGAATTATCACACAGACATCTTGTGTTTATCAACCACATGGTTTATAATAAAATTATATTAGCGGAGGTGGATCATGACAACATCGGATATGATAAGAGAGTTGTGTGAAAAACAGAATATTAGTTTGGCGGAGCTTTGTAGACGTATTGGTCAGACCCCGCAGAATTTCAATAAAAAACTGAAAAGAGGGACAGTTTCTTTTGAGGAAATGATGACGATTGCAGAGGTTTTGGGAGTTGGCTATGAACAGGCATTTATATTGTCTGAAGGTGAAAAGGTTGGAATAAGTAATGTTATATAGAGAAAGGGGTAATTTGTATGGATGATAGAAGTAAGATTCCCGCACACGCAACAGACATTGCTTTATCTGCAGCAAGTTCTCTTGTTGGTTTTGCAATTGGAGGTCCGATAGGTGCTGCTGTTGGAGGTGCCATGACACCCACGGCAAAACTTGCCTATCAGTTGGTTTGTTCGTGGAATGAAAGACGTAGAACGAGAATCATTAAAGTTGTGGAAGACGCATTTATTGAATCAGGAAGATGTGATGAGGATATCCTTCATGAGTTATTAGATAATCCAGAATGGGCCGATTCTATTATTTCTATGATCCAGCAGTTGGTTTCTACTGATCCAGAGTTAGACAAATTATTTACGGAAATTATGGCATCAGCTATAAAAACTAACGATGAGAATGAACGAAATCGGTTGATAGTTTTAAATAGTTCTATTAAAGGGTTAAATAAAGTCCAAATCCAAATAATTAGATGTATATATAACGATGGGGGGGAACTATCTGCGGCAGACATTTCAAAAATGGTAAGTGTGCCAGAAATGGAATTAAGAAATGCTGTTCGAGATTTGGAACTTAGGGGCATGATTATTGATGATGGGACTGAACCTACCATTTGGGAATTACGAGAATTGGGATTAGCAGTTGCTAAAGCTATTGATGTATTGGAGGTATAGTGATGGATTATATGTATTTTAATAATGCTGGTGCCGGGCTTATGAGTGAAGGAACATATAAAACCTTGACCGATCATATGAATCTTGAAATGAATGTTGGTGCATATAAAGCTGCAACAATAAAGTCTGATGCAGTGAATAATTTCTATTCGCTTGCAGCAAATTTGCTAAATGCAGAGTCAAAAGAAGAAATTGCTTTTATTGACAGTGCAAGTCGAGGCTGGAATTTGATTATATATGGTTTGGATATTAAGGAATCAGATGTAATTGTCACTTTATCAAGCGAATACGGAACAAATCTCCTTACTATCTATGATGTTGTCAAAAGGACACATTGTGGTATAAAGGTTATTCAGTGTAATAGTGAAGGGCATTTTAGTTTGGATGATGTTGAACAGGCCTTGCAGTCAGGTGGTACTATTTTGGCAGTCAGCCATGTGGCTGCTCAAGGCTCCATTGTTAATCCTGTTGTGGAACTTGGAATACTTGCTCAGAAGTATGGTGCTACGTATGTAGTAGATGGATGCCAAGCTGTCGGACAAATTAAAGTTGATGTTCAGAAAATCAATTGTTGCGCATATGTGACTGCGGGGCGTAAATGGTTAAGGGGACCAAGAGGTACAGGCATTTTGTATGTGCGCAGAAATGCTCCAATTCATACGCCACAGATAGATTTGGCGTCTGCAGATTTAGTATTTGATGATTTGGGTACAGTTGTGGATGTCAAAGTTAGAGACGATGCTAAGCAATTTGAGTTGTGGGAAAAAAGTACTGCTTCACTTTTAGGATTGGCAAATGCTATTCAAGAGTATTTGGATTATGGTATTGATGTTGCAGCACAAGAAATATGTGTGAAGGCAAATTATATTAGGAGTTTTGTCGTTTCAAATCCGAATTTAGTATTAGTTGGAAGTGAAAATTCTAGCACAGGAGTAGTGGGTTTTTATATGAAAGACCCAAAACAGGAAAAAAAGGTAAAAGAGTTAATTGAGAAAGAGAATTTTATTGTATCGTATGTTTGTGATTGGGATTGCCCTGTATTCTTCCCGAAAAATGGGGTTCAATATGTTTTTCGTATATCACCACATTACTATACTAGCAATGATGACATTCAAGCAATATGCAATTTGATACAAAGATTGTAGATTGTTTTTGTGTGTTGAGGTGTAAAAATGGGCGATTATCAGATAATATTAAGTAGAGATTTACTACAATATTCAGAAAATGATCCTGTATGTGTTACAGGTATCATCTCTGACAAATGGGGAAAAAGAGATAATTTTGGGATTTCTTTAAAAGATTTAACCGGGTCAGTAAACGTAAGCTTTTGGAATAATCAGAGGCATTATTCCAAAGATATGTTTACGAAAGGAAAAAGAGTTAGAATATACGCAAGCGTATCATTAGATCGTAAAGGGCAAAAGTGCTTGGGTAATGTTGTTAGTGTAGAGTTCCTTGAGGAAATCAATCAACTCAATAAAGAATTAGATATTCTTGAACAGGAATCATTAGTGATGCTTAGTAAGATATGCAATAAAATCCGAACACATTTAGTTAAATTAGATTTTATTGAGGTAAGTACTCGTGTCATATCAAGGTACTTGGGAGAAGAAATATTAGAACCTCTTTTGGCAGAGTATCCTGGATTTGGAACCGCTGCCTATTTGGCTCCCTCACCTTCATCTCAATTATCAGAGTTTTTAGCTGTTACGCTATTACCAAAGGTTTTTACAGAAACTATTTCTTTTACTACAAGCTATCGTTTTCCCAATGGTTCAACTGAAACTCCTATTATTATGGCAAAAGCAATTAATTTATCTAAAGATGATGAAAAGAATATAATTTTGCGAATTTCTAATAGTATTGTTGATTCTTTGTCGGATAAGACATTTCAGATGGTCACTATGCAAGGTGAATGGAGTGATGAACTTCCCGTACAAGAAACTCACAAAAATGGGGTATTTACATTTAGTACATATTCTGCAAATATTCCTACTATTGGTCGCAAATGGAATTCGATGGTTCATACTATTATTAGATTTGAGGATGATAAAGGTAATCTGTTGGTTGAGAGCTCCACAGAGATGATAAATGAGACAACAAATGTGACTACATTCACATTCTACCCATCACAATACTTGAACTGGATTTCAAAAGTACCGAAACGGCAGTTATTAAATCTTTGGAAGGTGTATGATGGAGGAAGCATATATGGCTGATAATTATAGCATAGTTGAACCATTGGGAAATAGATACAGCAACTCTAAACTTGAGCGATATTGGAAAAGTTTTGAAGGAAAATATGGCTTAAGAACATCTCGCATAATACAATTCGATCCATATGCTTCTATGTCGAGATGCCCAGTAAAATATATATTAGAAAAATTTGAATTATGTCAAGATGTTCCTAACGAAAAATGGATAGAAGATAATTTAAGACTCTTTATCCGAGAAGAGGCTATGGGCGCAGTCGGTGATACGCCGCAGAATTTTCCACCTAAAATAGATGGGGAGATTTTTTTGCCAGATGAATATCTTGAGAGTTTCTTACATAATAGTGAATGGGAAAATTTTCTAAAGCTGGAATTGCCAAAAGATGACTCATATACTGAAATGGCAAGATGTATTTATGGGTTATTGTGTAATCCTCAAATCGGTTCTTCAAAAAATGCTACGAACAACGATAAAGATACATTTATTAGTCGTGTTTTACCGTTGCTTGAACAAAAGAAACGTCTTTTGTTCATTTTACCAGGATTTCCATTTAAGGATCAAAATAGATTTAGGGTTCCATATGATGCATCTTGCGTTGATTTTAGTGAAATATCATTTTTGATACGCTTGCATAATCTTATTCAAGCCCTATATCAAGTTCATCCATTTGGAGCAGAAGCACTGGTACTTTCAGACGGGCGTTTATATCAAGATATTTTTTATATAGATTCTAAAGATGTTGAGGATTATCAATGGAGATTGCATGACTTTAGGAATAAATTGAACATTCAAGGTGATGTTTCAATAATTGATTTAAAGAATCTTATTGAGCGAGCAGATGAAAGTGGAGAAGTTAGCAAAATTATTGAATGTATAGAGGAGGTAATTAGTAATCACTTTAAGAGAGAAGATTTTTTCCAAGGACTTGTTCAAGGTATGAAGTGGAATCTGAACTCTCGGAAATTATTGGAAGATTACTGTGATGTTGATGCATGGAGTATTATCAGATGTAGTCGTAATGATATCAAGGAGGATTTGTTGGTGGCTTGGGACTGGTATCATAAGCTTGCAGAAGAGGCAGCAACAAAGTATGCTGCTACCAATCTTATGTTAAAGTGGACAAATTTGCTACAAAAATTTTTCCCTGAATCTATTAGATGTACAGTTCATCCTAAAGAAAATCAATTTGCATTAGCAATGAATTACGCATGGAATGGTGTGGCATGGTCTGGAAAATGGCCAGGAAATATAAAGGACATTTCCACGGTGCCTTTTTATACTTTAGAAGAACAAAAAATTAAATTAGTGAGATTTAGGAGCAATCATTATCCGTGTTTTTTCACTGAAGAACCATATGATCAAGTATTGGATTATGCAAAAAATGTACTCAAGGCTGACGGATGGAATGTTGACAATATTTTTGGAAGAGAGTTTAATATCTATGATTTAAATGAATTTATTGAATTAGGCCGTGGTGATGAAAATTTCGCATGGGAAAGACAAGAAATGTCTGACGAATATTATAAAGCCTTATTACAATTCCGTATAGGGCACTATAAAAAGTATGGTTTTGGTGTTCATGCTATTTTTATTGATGGACATCTAGTTGGGCAAATGGGGTTGCAAGTTCTTGACGAACAAAAAAGACAACTAGAATATGTGATTTTTCTTGGAAAAGACTATACCCAAAAAGGAATTGGAACGAAGCTACTAAAGTACTTATTTGATAGATGCAAAGATGAAGGAATCGAAACTATATATGGTGTTATACGCAGTGATAATGATATTTCAAAACATATTGTGAATAAGTTTGGTGGTAGAATGATTAAGACTATGGCTCACTATCATCAAACTGGTGTTTTGTATGAAATTAAGTTGAAATAGGGAGGATAAAATGCCTGTTTGTTATATTACATTATCAGAAAATAGTCCAAAACTAAATGCACAGCAAATGCAACAAGTAAGGAAAATTATTGCGAAAGGATTGGATTCAAATTCAAGAAAACTCGATGAAACACATATTGCGATGCGCCAGCAATATGGAAAAAGAGAATGTATGTTGGGAGATATAGAGATTGATATTTTTTCGCAATTGTATTTAAGACGCCTTTTTTCTCGAGATAAAAGGGCTAATTTTATATCAAAACATATTTCCGACTATTTAGGATGCTGTTGTGCAACATGGATCAATATGGGATTTGTTGGATATTCCAGAGTTGCAACTAGTGGTGATACTTTTTATTCAGATTCAGATAATCCTTTCATACGCGGGATTCAAAAAATACGAGGTATTTCTACACAAAAGAAAACATGATTTGTTTATAAAGAAGTTAATATTAGATTGAAATTTTTCATGAAAAGTCGAGAGGAAAAGAAGTGATGATATGTTTCCTCACACGACCGTAACACTAAAAATGACAGTGGATTAAGTCGGACGGAGTGAAGGGGCATTTGACGTACTTCCTATCCTCTCGTGCCATGTGGAAACTGTATGTTTATTGTCCAAACTTCATGAAGCGAAATGATTGCAGAAAAGAAAAAGATATTCAGAGAAGTAGAATAAACAAAATATCTGTAGTATAATGGGGCTAAGCAGTTAATGATTAGTCCTACTGGAAAACTAATTTTTATTACGGAGGATAAGAATATGTATCGTAAAATGGTAGTTATTTTTGTTGATTTATTAGGAACAAAGAATAACAAAAGATTTGAGGATAAATTTTTGATTCACAGACTTTTTCATGGAGAAGCGAAAACAAATGAACAAAGAAATCTGGATCATGTTATATATGATAGAAAAGTGTATAGTTTTTCTGATTGCGCATATTTTTTCTATTATTATAAAGATGGCATAGAAGAACATAGAAAAGATGACATGAAACTTATACAAATAGCAATGTCTAATACTGCGATATCCTTGTTAAGAATATTGAATGCAGGCTATTTGGTACGTGGTGGTATAACATTTGGAGATGCTTATTTTGATGAATTAGGGTTCTTTGGACCGGCTGTGGAAGAAGCATATGGACTGGAAAGCAGTTATGCTGATGTCCCTATGATAGCGTTAAGTCCCCAGTTAGGAAAAAAGTTTTACGAGTGGGAAGAAGCAGAGACGAGTATGGAAATAGTAAATTTACTAATGACAAGTAGACCGATGCTAGTTGAGAAAGAAAGTAACAAATATTTTTTGAATATTTTTTACCAATTAGAAGCCTTTTCTACAGAGTTGGTTTTAGAAAACGATAGAGTTGAGCTTGACGAAATAAAAAGAAATATATATCGTGTTATTTCGAGAGATAAAGAAAAATATAAAGATAAACAGGCAGCTAAAGAAGAAAGAAAAGCGACAATATATGAAAAACTGGATTGGTTTGAAAAATATTTGCAAACAAAACATAATCGAAGGAATTTAGATATTATTAGTGGAGCATATAGTGGAGTTGTAACGGGGGATTGACAGTATTTATAAGGGAGTTTTATCCCAAAATGCAGTGTAGTAAACAAAATGAGTAATACAGAGAGCCAGTGGGAGTAAGCCGCTGGCTTCTTTTATGAGTAGTAACTAAAAGGTTAATAGTAATAAACGATTCTGTACTTTAAAAATCAGTAAGGGTTTGATAGAATAGGTACAGAAAAAAATTAAATTTTTTTTGCCCCAGTCTTGACAGATGCAGGCACTCCTGGAGGGTGTGCCGGATGCTTCATTAGTTTAGAAAAAGTAAATAAAGACTTGACGTTTAAATCTTACACGCGTAAGATATAGGGTGATATCAATTTCAAATTTTAAAAAGGAATGGAGGAAGGCACATGAAGATACAGAGAAAAATATGGAACTATATATTGATATTTGTACTTGGTATGATGGGCATGATTACAATTATCTTCTTTTTAGTTGAGAAATTGCTGGGGGACGGGAGATGTTATATACCGCAGAGTGCAATTATGATTGCTTTGATGTTATGCGTGTTTTGGCAGGTAGCATTGATAACAGTGGCATGTCTGTTAGGAAGGCGGATTAAAAAGATTTTTCATGGTGTAGTCAAAATGATGATGACGATAGTAACCGTTTCCGGTACTCTTTGTCTTGTTTTGTTTCTCGCATGGAATTGGTTGATATATAGTTTTAAGTTTGATGAAAAAGTAGAGCAATATGATGAACATATCGCTTTATATGTGAATAATACATTTGTAAGAACCAGATTTAGATATCCGCATTATATGTATGAAGAAAACTGGTTAATCATGAGAACGTTAAGTGATGATGAATTGCAGGAGGCAGTTTTGAAATATGGTGATCCAGATGATTATTATAATTAACATAGGAAATTTGATGGAATTTATAGATTCAAATTTTTGAAATACAATGGGAAAAATTTTTAAATTGAAATCTTACAACTGTAAGAAAAGGAGATGCTATGACGAAAAAAAGGAAAAAGAAAAAAAGCAGGATATACATTATATGGCTCATGAATTTATGTTTGACTATAGCTGTGATTGCATTTTTTGTATGGCATGAAAGTGTACCTGATGTATCACCGGAGAATGCTTTAAAAACATACATGGCGCATATTTTAAATCGGGAGTATGAACAAATGTATGAAATGATTGATGTAGGAGCATCTGGGAATATCTGTCAGGAAGATTTTGTGAAACGTAATTCTGCTATTTATGAGGGAATTGGTGTAGATAATATGAAAATTCATATTACATCTTATGATAAAGAACAAAAAGAGATATGTTATGAAACATCTATGGATACTGTTGCAGGAAATGTAACTTTTGAAAATAATGTATCATTTATACAAGAAAAAGGAACGTACAAATTGGTATGGAGCGATTCTTTAATATTCCCAGAGTTGGATTCTACGGATAAAGTCAAAGTATCTGTAACAAATGCTGAGAGGGGACAGATTTTAGACCGAAATGGACGTGTGCTTGCAGGCAAGGGGGTGGCTTCTTCTGTAGGTGTAGTTCCAGGTAAATTGGAGAATAGAGATGATGCTATTAGTCAGCTTGCAGACTTGTTGGAAATGAAGGTGGAAGATATAGAACGGAAATTATCAGCTAAATGGGTAAAAGAAGATTCATTTGTACCATTAAAAACAATACCAAAGGTTGATGAATTAAAATTACTGTCGCTTGAGCCAGATAAAGAAACACTAGCTGAAAAAGAAAGACATGAAAAATTATTAGAAATTCCGGGTGTGAAAATTTCAGATATTGGTATAAGGGAGTACCCGCTCGGTGAGGCTGCCGCACATTTAGTGGGATATGTTCAAAACGTTACAGCAGAAGATCTAGAAGAACATGACGGGGAAGGATATACATCGAACAGTGTTATTGGAAAAAGTGGAATGGAAGGATTATTTGAAAAAGAATTAAAGGGACAGAATGGGTGTTCTATTACTATTGTTTATTCAAATGGCAATAAGAAAAAAATCATAGTAAGCACGATTGTAGAAAATGGAAAAGATATAAAACTAACGATAGATTCGAATTTGCAAAAAGAATTATATGAACAATTTAAAGATGATAAGAGCTGTTCAGTTGCTATGAATCAGTATACGGGAGAAGTATTGGCTTTAGTCAGTACACCTTCATATGATAACAACGATTTTATTAGGGGCATGTCAAGTGAAAAGTGGAATGCGCTGAATGAAGATGAGAACAAACCTATGTATAATCGTTTTCGACAGGTCTGGTGTCCAGGCTCTACGTTTAAGCCAATCATAGCTGCTATTGGATTAACAACGGGGGCGATTGATCCTAACGAGGATTATGGAAATGAAGGTTTGAGCTGGCAGAAAGATTCATCATGGGGGTCTTATCATGTAACGACGCTTCATGCCTATGAGCCAGTTATTTTAAAAAATGCTTTGATATATTCAGACAATATTTATTTTGCCAAGGCGGCATTAAAAATTGGTGAAAGAGATATGGAAAGTTCATTGACAAAATTGGGATTTAATGAAGAACTTCCGTTTGATATTAAAGTGGCGAAATCGCAGTTTTCTAACACAGATAAAATTGAGAAAGAGATACAGTTGGCTGATAGTGGGTATGGACAAGGTCAGATTCTTGTAAATCCTTTGCATATGGCTTGTATATATTCTGCATTTTGCAATGAAGGAAATATGATAAAACCATATCTTACATATAAGGAAGATGCGATACCGAACGTTTGGATCACAGCGGCATTTACAAAGGATGCAGCACAGATGGTTTTGGAGGATACAAAAGAAGTCATAAACAATCCTCATGGTACTGGCTATGCAGCATGCAGAACGGATATTACATTGGCTGGAAAAACAGGAACTGCAGAAATCAAAGCGTCAAAAGAAGATACAACAGGAACGGAATGGGGATGGTTTTCTGTTTTTACAACGGATGAAAATATGGATCGTCCTATTATGATTATTAGTATGGTAGAAGATGTAAAGGGAAGAGGTGGAAGTGGTTATGTTGTCAAAAAAGATAGTCAGGTTCTTGAAAAGTGGTTGTCTGATAATTAGTATAGGATTTTTGATGGGAATTTCGGGATGTAACGGGAATACAGAAGAACCAGTAGCTTCTGAATCTGTTGAAATTGTCGATGAGAGAAAAATAGACGACAATTTTATAAACATTCCGATAGATATTTATGTGGAAGCTGCAAAAAACAATGAACTAACGGATATGGAAACCGTATCTAAAGTCATAAAAAGATTCGGGGAATGTGGATATGCAGCGGTTGATTGTGAAAATCGAGTTGATATGACACAAATGCAAAGTGTGATGGATTTTTGTGATTCGGTAGAGAACCAGAAAGAAGCAGAAGTGACAATTATCCAAGTGAGTGATCTGGGAGGATTTTCAGTCTATCATTTACAGACAGAAAATGGAGTGGTTCATGTGAAAAGATGTTACTACGGATATAAAGATGGAATTATGAAAATTGAAGATGAGGGTGAATATCAAACCGATTATTGGAGATATACCGATGATGGATATCTGATATTTTCTGGAACTTATTTTTCAGAAGAATTGTATGTATTAACATTAAGTTCTGCAGAAGAGCATGTAGCATTTCGTATACTGCCATTGGATGCAAAGTGTAGGGAATTAAATGAAAAATATCTTTTGCCAATAGGATATGAGTTAAATAATATGTTTTTAGTGGATTGGAATGAGGATGATTTTGGTGATTTGAATTTCTATGACATGTTTGATTTGTTGTATCCAAAGTTGCATAATGAAAAATTTCCATATGTAGCAGATGATAACTTAGGCATAGGTGCAGTTTATCATATTCCTAAAACAGAGTTTGAAAATGTAATTATGGAATATTTTAATATCGACAGTGAAACACTGCAATCCAAAACAGTCTATGATTCGGAGGATTCCACATATGAATACAAGCCGAGGGGTTTTGAAGAAGTAGAGTACCCGGAATACCCATATTCAGAAGTAATCGGGTATACGGAGAACAGTGATGGAACAATTACACTTACTGCTAATGTGGTATTTCCATATTCGGGAAATTCCAAAGTATATGCTCACGAGGTTGTGATTCGTCCTTTGGAGGATGGCAGAGTACAATATGTATCCAATCGGATCATACCTTCCGAGGATAATAGTGAGGAAACATGGCACACACCCCGTTTGACAGCAGAGGAATGGGAAGAACTGTATGGAGGCGAATGATGGAAGATGTAAATTGGCTGTTGAAGAAATGGGGATTTCCGATTTTGATGTTGCTTATTGCGGTAATAGCAGGAGTGCTTTGTTGTGGAAAGCAGCACACGGAAGAACAGAAGGCGGCAGAAGAAGTGTGGGAGCCTCCGGTGGAAATCAAAGACAGTGAAACGATAACGGAAGAAGAAAGTGATACGGAAACTTCTATAGATTCAGCATATTGGCTTATTCCGCAAGCCAGTGATTGTCTTATTTCTGATGAGGAAAAGCAGCATCTACAAAGTACAGTTTTGTCGGCAGCAGAATCGGTTAAAGAAATCTATAAAAATGTGATAATTAAAGATGCTGCGAATTATTCCTCCGGTGTTAGTGAATTTACAAGCGAACAACGGAAAACGGTTGTGGAGCAGTTAGGAGCGGCCGGTTTGGTAAGTGTTGAAGAAGATACTAATATGCAGAACCCTGAAAAGATAGAAATGTTTTACTCAGATTATCTGAATGGGAAGGATTCAATGGTTACCATATTCGAAGTGCAGCGGGATGGACTGATTGGAGCATTTACTTTTATCTATCGGAAAGGTGAGTTACAGACCTATTACATAGGAATCCGGTGGAAAGAAGGCGGTATACCGGAGATACAGGGAACTTCGGTAAGTAATGTGACAGAAATTAAACTTACAGAAAAAGGGTATTTTATCTACGCATTTGAATATGTGATTGCACATGCAAGTTTGAGACAGTATTGGAGAATAGAGCCGCTTCCGAAAGACTGCCGGAAATTGACGCAAGAATACATATCAGGACTAAGCTATGTGAATTATAATGTGCTTGTCACAAACTGGGACAGAAGTAATGTAGAGGATATTCTTATGCCTTGTATGTATGAAGATATCTATCGGATTTATACTGGAGAAAATTTGAAAACAGAAAATTGGAAAATTCCAGCAGAAGAATATGAGAGGATAATGACTACCTATTTTCCGGTATCTGTAGAACAGTTGCGAGAACATTGTGGATATGATAAAGACAGCAACAGCTATGAATATGAGATGATTTATGCCAGCCCGTATCCACCTTTTGGAGAAGTAGTAGATTATACGGAAAATGCGGATGGAACGCTCACACTTATCGTAGATGGTGTATGGCCGGATTATAATTCTGACCTCGCTTTTAGAAATACGGTTGTAGTTCAGCCGTTTGAAGACGGAACTTTTAGGTGTCTTTCTAATTCTATAGAGCAAATAGAATTGGAATTGCCGCCAATAGCAAAATCACAGCAAAGGTGATTTCGAAGGAAAGGATAATTTTATGGTATTAAAGAAAATGAATATTTTACTGATTACGGCATTTCTGATTGGGTGTTGTGTGTGTGCCTGTGGGAAGGAAGATAGTATTACAAGCGAAACTCTTGAGAAAGATACAGAAGAGGTATCTTCCACAGAGGAAACAAAAAGTGCAGAGGAAGAGGCTACAGAACAGTGGGAAAAGGGTGTTTGAGTTATAATAGGACCAAGTTAGATGAAACCCAGTAAAATCAAGGG
>ERZ780150.853-NODE-853-length-23356-cov-2.544483_pt1 | contig 23356 bp, 17 predicted proteins | sample MGYA00511019_ERZ780150 | MGnify/ENA primary metagenome ERZ780150 (study PRJEB29588, sample SAMEA2151633) | human gut metagenome | biome: human gut; feature: human-associated habitat; material: faeces | place: Denmark | collected 2008/2010 ...
TGCCCCGTCCGCCGGCCCATACAGCTTAACCCAGTATGTATCCGCATGGCAGCCATACTCCCGAGGCACCAGATAATCCGGTTTCTCAATGGGGCTTTCCCAGATGCCAAAGGCCCCGCCCTTTTTCCGATCAGGATATGTTTCGCCGCTTCGCCCCTGCCACCTGACATTGTCCGCCACAAAGGGCACGGTGAAACGCAGGCCGAACAGAGGCAGCTGGGGCAGCCCTTTCTGTCCTCGGTAATGGCAGCGCACCTGGACAGTCCCCGCGGCATCCACTGTATAGCTCACACTCACCTGGGTCTCCGGTACTGTGCAGGCTGCATAATCATATGTAATACGCACCTGGCACCTGCTCTCCTGGGTGTGCCATCCCGTGCACCTGATAAACTGGTCGGCGCCGCACCAGACAGCGCTCTTTACAGGGAATCCGTTTCCCTTGTCATTCTCCGTAGAAGCCCTCCAGAAGGCAGGCATCCCAGGGCGGTATATCCACTCCAGTCCATCGTATACCAGGGAGACCATACCGTGTTCCGAGTAAGAAAAAATCACATGGAAGCCCGCGCCCTTTACACCAAGGGTAACGTCGCCGTGGATTACGGTGAAATCTTGTTCCGCCGCAAAGTCTTGCGCTGTTGTCTCTGTCTGCCCTGCATCCCAGCTCCCTGTCTGTTCCAGTGCCAGTGCTTCAGCCTCCCTGTTCTCCCGGTCAAATGCCTCCCGTTCCTCTTTGGTGCTGTACCAATAGCGCACCTCCTGCATGGCAGGCTTCTCTGCGCGGTCCGCGAATACAATTCCGTTTCCGCTGAAGGCATAGTCCGTGGGCCGGTCCCCGAAATCGCCGCCGTATCCCAGCACTTCCCTGCCATCCACATCTCTCCGGTATATGGCCTGGTCAATGTAATCCCATATGAAACCGCCCTGATACATGGGAAACTCATCCAGAAGGCTGATATAGCTCTCCATACCGCCTATGGAATTGCCCATGTCATGCATGTACTCGCAAAGGAGATACGGCTTTTGGGGGTCATGCTCCAGATAATCCCTCACCTCCCGGGGCGGAGCGTACATGCGGCTCTCCACATCGCTGATTTCATTGAATTCCCTGTTCCAGTACACGCCTTCGTAGTGCACCAGTCTGGACGGATCCTTTTCATGAAAATACCGGCTAATGGCCAGGATACAGGTTCCTGCATAGGATTCATTTCCGCAGGACCACCACAGTATGCAGGGGTGGTTCTTATCCCGTTCCAGCATGGATACGGCCCTGTCCACCACGCAGTCCTCCCACTCCGGCAGGCTTCCCGGCACATTCCAGGACGGCTCGCACTGCCCCATCTTCTGCCAGGAGCCGTGGCTCTCCAGGTTCGTCTCATCCATGACATAAATGCCGTTCTCATCACAGAGACGGTACCACAGGCTCTGGTTGGGATAGTGGCTGGGGGGCACCGCGTTGATATGGCTGCGCTTCAGGATTTCTATATCCTTTCTCATATCCTCTTCCGTGATAGACCGTCCCGTCCTGGGGTTCCACTCATGGCGGTTTACACCGTTGACAATGATGCGCTCCCCGTTGAGAAGCATAATTTTGTCCTTTATCTCAAAACGGCGGAACCCAATGTCCATGGGAATCATTTCCACCACATTTCCCCCCGAATCCCGAAGGGTAAGAAAGAGGCGGTACATATAAGGATCCCTGGAGGACCATGGCCTGACTCCGGGTATCTCAGCGTATGCATGGCCCCTTGAGGCATCTTCCTCCACACTGCCGCCTGCCGCCCTCTTCCCGTCCCGGTCAGACAACACCCATTCCAGTTGAAAGCCGTTTTCACCTGTCTCCGCATGGGATATCTTCATGTCCAGGGAAAATACTCCGGTACTGTAATCCTCCTTAAGCCCTGCCCGGGCCCACACGTCCTCCACATGGATCCTGGGCTTGGCATACAGGAATACGTCCCTGAAAATGCCGGAGAACCGGAAAAAGTCCTGGTCCTCCAGCCAGGCAGCCGAGCTTCGCTTATATACCTCCACGCAGAGACGGTTGCCCTTTTCCCGGATATATGGAGTCAGGTCAAAATCAGAGGGCGTAAAGGTATCCTCGGCATACCCCACAAACTGACCGTTCAGCCACACATAGAACGCTTCCTCCACACCCTGGAAGGAGATGCATACCCGCTTTTCCTTTAACCCGTCCGCCAGGTCAAACTCCGCCACATAGCTTCCCACCGGATTATACTCCCAGTCAATATGGGGCGGACGCAGCTGCACATGGCCCTCCCATGGGTACATGGTATTGATGTAGTGGATTTTGTCATAGCCCTGCATTTCCATATGTCCGGGTACCTGAATCAGATCCCATTTCCCGGTGTCATACCCCTCTTTAAAGAAATCCGCAGGGCGCTCCTTCGGGCACCGGCTCCAGGCAAACCGCCAGGCGCCGTTTAAGCTCTGCAAAAATCCGCTTTCGCCGGCCTCCATCTCAGCCTCTGAACCGTAATACATATGGTCCGAATGTGCGTCCAGCCGGTTTATCCTGAAAATCCGTGGATCCTCCAGCCATTTAAGTTCTGCTTTCATGGGTCTAGTCCTCCTGTCATAAATCAAATTTTACTCCTTAACAGCCCCGGCCGCAATCCCTGCCAGGATGTATCTCTGGAAAAATAAGTAAATCAAGATGGTTGGCAGCATGACTATGATGATGCCCGCCGCCAGACTCTGCCAGGAACCGTGCTGGGCATTGGCATAATCCATCAGGAAGGTGGTCAGGGTACGCAGCTTGTTCTTGGGCATGTACAGGTAAGGAATGTACATGTCGTTGATGATGTTGATGGCCTTGATGATGCAGACCGTAGCCGTGGCCGGAGCCAACAGCGGGAAAATAATCCTGGTAAACAGGCCGAAATAGCCGCAGCCGTCAAGCAGCGCGCTCTCATCCAGGGAAACGGGCAGCGTGGATATGAACTGTCTGTATATGTACAGCTGCATCAAATCCGAGGCCACGTATATGATGATGGGCGCCCCAAGGGTATTGTATAAATTCAGGCTGTTGATGACCTTAAAACGGGCAATCTCAGTCACGAAGCTGGGAATCAGCATACCGATAAAGAACAGGACAACGATGGCGCCCTTAAAACGGAACTGAAAACGTTCAATGATAAACGCAGTAATGGTTCCGAACATTACATTGAAGAATATGCTCACCACCAGGATGATGCCCGTGTTCTTAAAACCGATCAGCATATATTTGTTACTCAGGACCTTTTGAAAATTTTCCAGGGTAAACCTGCTTTGGGGCGGAAGCAGCAGCGGCGAAATCTTAACCATGTCCGCCTTTGTCTTAAAGGAAGCAAAGAGCACCAGGATAATAGGGGCCAGGACCACTGCCACCATCAGCATGCAGATCAGCTGTTTCACCAGCTGGATTGTCACACGTTTTGCCATGATTACTTACCTCCTTTCAACACGATTCCATGGATTATCTTATTCTGCACAAGGTAAATCACCAGAATCATCACCATGATTGCCACCGCCATGGTGGATGCCAGGCCGAAATTACTGTAAGAAAACGCGGTCTCAATGGTGTACAGGGTGAAGGTGGATGACGCGTAGCCCGGGCCGCCGGAGGTCATAACAAATGGGATGTCAAATACCTGGAGGGATCCCCTGATATTGTCAAACAGGACAAAATCCACCATCAGCATAATAGCGGGAATCTGGATAAACTTAAACATCTGCCACGCGTTGGCCCCGTCTACTCTGGCTGCCTCCTGTACATCCTGGGGAAGGGACTGAAGGGCTGCCATGAACAGAATCACATGATAGCCGGAAAACCGCCACAGAGACACGAAGGACAGCACAAAATTCACAATCCCGGGGGCGGACAGCCATCCTTTACCGGACAGCATTCCCATATGAAGGGCCTTTAAAATCGCGTCAAACGCACCGTTGACCGGTGAAAAGAAATAAGAAAAAGCATAGGAAATCGCAACACCGTTGATGATATACGGCATAAATACCATGGTTTTGTAGAACTTGGCGGCCTTTAACCTGGAAGTAAGCAGGACCGCAAATGCCAGCTCCACCGGTATCATGCACAGGTGTACCACAAAGTACACCGCATTATTCCTAAGTGACTGCCACAGATCCACATTGTGGAACATGGACTTATAGTTATCAAACCAGATAAAATCACTGGACGGCGAGATTCCGTCCCAATTGGTAAAGCTCATCTTGAACAGGTCGATGGCCGGAAACACCACAAAGCAGATTAACAGCACCGTGGGGATAATCAGGGCTGCAATGATAAAATTTCTTTTCTTTCTTGCCAGGGAACTCACAGTTTTTTTCCTCCTCGTTATGAGCACTTAGTGGCTCATTTAATAGAGGATGCAGCAGACCCGATTCAGAGCGCTTCACCGCTCCAGGTCTCATATTACCGCATCCTCTGCTGTCATGTATTCAAATCAGTTTTCCGGTTTTACCGGATTCCCAGCTTCTGCCTTGCGGCAGCCCACTTGGTGTTCAGCTCGTCAAGCCTTGCTGTGAGGTCAAAGCCCTTTGTGAACATTTCAGCGCCCAGCTTCTTATAGTCAAAGGCAGTTTCATTCTGGATGGCCTGGAAGTCATCGCCGCCTCCATCATACATGACTAATTCCATATCCGGCTGTGCCGCGTCCGCTTCTGCCAGAACAGGGTCCTTCTCCTTGGGGAAATTGGTCATGGAGGAGGCGCTGGTCACGAAATTAATGTATCCCGGATACCATGCGTCGCTGTAGAACCATTCCACAAACGCCTTTGCCGCTTCCGGATTCTTGCTGTGGGTGGTAATTCCCATGAAGGAGTCGCCCTGTACAATTACCCGGAATGGACCGCTCTCCGTATTCCTGGCGGGAAGGTAGAATGTTCCCAGCTGTGAGTAGTCGTCCGTACCATTCTGAATGTTCTGCAGTCCCCAGTCTCCCAGCGCCGTGATGGCTGCCTGCTTCTGGGCAAACAGAGCCGTGGCCTGGTTGCTGCCAAGGCCCAGCGGGTCCTTTCCGAACACGCCCGAGGTGAACAGATCATATGCCTTCTGGTATGCCTTTGCGATATCCGTATCCGCCGCAAAGGGAGCGTCGGTCTTAGCCATGTCATTCCAGTTCTGGCCGTTGCCGCCTTCCAGGGCAGGCATGAACTCCATGAACGGGTAATCCGGCCACTCATCCTTTGCACCCAGTGCAATGGCCATGAAATCAGGATTGTCCTTGCCGTAGTAATCCTGGAGTGTCCTGGATACTTCCTTTAACTGGTCCCAGGTAGTGGGCACTTCCACTCCTGCTTCCTCAAACATATCTTTCCAGTAATATACATATTCATAACCGGCTGTCATGGGAATGCCCAGTATCTTGCCGTCCAGAGCATAGCCTGCCGCCAGTTCATTGTTTTTAGTGGCGTCCAGGCCGGAGAGGTCAATGAGATAGTCCTTAAAACGGGACAGGGTAAATGGCTTGTTGAACATCACATCCGGCAGCTGGTTGGCAGAAGCGCGCATCTTCATGGCGTTCCAATACTCGGAGTCATCCTTGATTTTCTCCACCTCGATGTTGACGTTGGGATATGTCTCCTGGAATTTTCCGGCCATATCGTTCTGGTCAATGTAATCCATCAGATTGTTGTCCCAGATGGCAAATACCAGATCGCCTTTCAGCTCCTCATTCACTTCCGTGTTGGAAGCCGCCGCTGTTGTCTCTTCCTTCTCTGACTCTGCCTGGGCCTCGATATTGGCCGGCGCCGCAGTGGATGCAGACGTCCCGTCCTCAGGAGCGCATCCGTACAGGCTTCCTGCCGCCAGGGCCGCGCACATGGTCAAAACCGCTAATTTCTTTCTCATAAAAACGTCCTCCCTTTCTTGTTCCTTATTGATTCTATCCACATTTTATCAGTTAAGGTGGAACTTTTCTATGAAAAATGGTTGGATTTCTTGATGTTTTGTCAGATGTTGGGCGGGTCTGTTCCTTGGGCTTAACGGGAATTTGGCTTAACGTGGATTGCGTTTATAGTCGCTGGGACTGATGGAATAGGCTTTCTTGAACATGCGGTTGAAATGCTCTACATTGCGGTAACCTACGCGGTCGCTGATTTCGTACATCTTCAGGTCCGTGGTGTCCATAAGCCGCTTGGCTCTCTCCAGGCGGATGCTTGTCAGGTAGGCGCTGAAGGTCATGCCTGTTTCTTTGGTGAATTTGGTGCTTAGGTATTTTTCGTTGAGACCCACGTAGTCAGCCGCGCTCTTTAGGGTCATGTCCGGGCTGGCATAGTTGTCCGCCATAAAACGGCGGGCTCTTTGGATGACATCCTCCTGCCTGTCCTCCCGGCAGTTTTCCAGATAATCGGATACCCAGCGCAGATAGTTGTTCATCCACAGCTCCAGCTCCTTTACCCGTCCCAGACGGGACAGCTTTTCAAAGTAATTGACACGTTCGGGGAAAAGGGCGGAGAATTCCGTTTCGTGGAGATGAAACTGGTCCGCAAGCTGGCAGAGGATGTGCAGGCACTCCTCCACGGCCTCCTCCATGGACAGGTTGTTTAACAGTGACAAAAGGAGCTCCTTTTCCCGGATGGCCGCTACCTTGTCTCCTGAAAACAGGGCGGTCATGAAGGGCTGGCACTCTTCTCTTTTGCGGTCCATGGCACTCAGGCGCGCTTCAAAGTCCCAGGCCGTGCATACGGCGTATTCCCCGGACAGAGCGCACCATTTCAGCAGACGGATGGCCTGGCCCAGAATATCGTCCATTTTGCTGTAATCCGCTATGCTGCTGATGGCGGCGGCTGTCTCCAGATTCATGTAGTCATGCCATACTTTTTGTATCTGGCGGGCAAGTGACTCAATGGACGAAGGATATCTGGCCGGGTCAGTTATCCTGTAATGGAGGAGGTATTGGGACGGATAGACCTTGCGGATCCCCGCCCTGGCGGCCATGCGGGGTATCTGCCTGGCAAGCTCAAGCATTGGCTTTGCCATATCTTCCTCCAGGTTGTCCGCAAAGCGCACGGACTGGCGCTTAAAGTCCGCCACCTCGAACAGGACGAGGCCGTAAAGGCCGTCTTTTGGCAATTCTATCCCTCCGGGAGACACGGCGGGAATGGCTGGCTCTGATTCCCTGAAATACTGACGGTTCAGCTTCTCCAGAATACCGCCGACCATCCGGGCGCTCAGGTCGCTTTTCAGAAGGTAGTCATACACCCCCAGGCGGAAAGCTTCGCGCACCAGCTCAAATTCATTGTACCCGGAAAGCACGATGGTCACCGGCAGAAGGTTTTCCTCTTTCAGCCGTCTGATAAGGCCCAAACCGTCCAGGCCGGGCATCTTCATATCTGTTATCAAAAGCTCTACCGGGTGGTTTTTGATGTATTCCAATGCCTGGAGGCCGTCCAGGCAGTCCTTTACAAGTGTGTATCCCCAGGACTCCCAGTCTGTCAGGGAGCGCAGCGTTACTCTTACTATACTCTCATCGTCAACAATCAGTACCCTTTTCATTTTATTCCTTCCCCGTGTGTAAATAACCCTGTCTGCCGTGCCTTTTAGTTCGTGATCGGTATTGTGAGAATTGTTTTTGTATATTTGCCGGGCAGGCTCTCCATCCTGATTCCGTACCGGTCACCGAAGTTCAGCTTCAGCCTGCTCAGGACATTCTCCACTCCTATGCTGGTATTATCTCCTTCCGCCCTCTCCCTGGGGGTTAAAAGCTGCCTGATTTCTTCTTCCGTCATTCCCCGGCCGTCGTCCTCCACGGTAAAGATAAGGCTGTCGCCGGACGCCTTAAGGCTCACGGTGAGATGGCCGATGTCGTCTTCCTTTTCCGCCAGTCCGTGGACAATGGAGTTTTCCACAATAGGCTGGAGGATCAGACGGGGCACCTTGTAGTCCATACAGGTTTCGTCTATGCTGTAATCCACCTCAAAACCATCGGAATAGCGTATTTTCATCAGATAAATATAGCTGTCCAGCACATCCAGCTCCTCCCGGACCGTATAGAAGCTGATGCTTCCCCTAAAGGAGCAGGACAGGATTTTAATGAGGGCTTCCGCCATTTTGCGGATGCCGTCAAACCTTGATACCTGGGCCATAAAACGGATGGAGTTCAGGGTGTTTACAAGAAAATGGGGATTGATCTGGGACTGCAGGGCGCGGACCTCCGCCTGATGCTTCTTTTGCTGTACCTGTTCATTTTCCTCAATGGACGCTCTCAGCTCCCGCACCATGCGGTTAAAGGAGTGTATCATGGTCCGGATCTCGCTCTGTCCTGCCGGCTCCACATGTACCGTAAGATTCCCCTCTTCCATCTCCTTCATGCCCTCCACCACCGTGTGGAGCGGGGTGATAATCTGGCCCAGGAAGTAGCGTGAAAACAGGTAGAACAGCAGAAAGAGAAGGCTGATGACCAGGATGGAGGCCAGCGTCACCTGGTTATAGCTGGCTGTCAGTCTGGCTGTGCTTACACATGATACTATCTTCCAGCCGTTTTCCTCTACCTCCGACACCACCATGGTGTATCCCCGGCGGTGTCCGTTTTCCTGGGCGTCCAGGGCGGTTTTGTAGACCCCCGCCTCCCTTGAGACCAGGCCCTCCAGCAGCCGGCCGGCCTCCGGATACCTGTCCCCGGCAAAAATAAGGTTTCCTCCGCTGTCCAGGATAAAGGTGGTCCCCAGCTGTTCATCCCGGTTGAATCCGCGGATGATTTCTCCCACATGGGTAACAGAAAGCAGGCTGACCATCTCCATTTTCCCGGACCGGTCCGCCTGATAGTCGGGTGAGAAGGCGGCTGCCAGCACAAACTCACCGCTCTTAAGACGCGAATATGTAAGGTTCTGTCTGGAAGTGTCAAATGCTCCCACACTGACCACGTTGGGCTTTGCAAGGGCCTGTCGGTACCAGGCTTCCTGCTCCATGGCCTCCTTTGGAATCCGAACCTCATCCTTTAAATATACGGTACCCCCGTCTTTTAAATAGAACATGGCTGATATGGTATCCTGGGACGGCACCATAGCCACCCGGAACACCTGGCTCAAACGGTTTCTCATATCATAGCGCTGCTGCCAGTCGCCTGCGTCCATGAGTTCCCCGCCGTTCACGTACACCAGGTGAGACAGCTGGAGGGATACATCCCGTATGGCCTTGGACAGGCTGCTCTCAATGCCGGCCTGGGCGTTGCGTATATTGGCAATGGCTGACCGTTCCATGATATAGCGGGTCAACGTCAGGGAGATAACCGACACCAGCAGAATGGGAATCACTATCATAAGAAGGAAGCTCCTGTAGTATACGGTTTTTAAGGAAAAACGCTTGTCAAACAGCATGTCCCACCTCCGGGAGAAATACAATAAAGCTCTGTCCATTTTTTTATAGCATATGGGCCGCCAAATAGCAAGCAGAACAGGACCGGAGGAATATCCGAGACATATTTCTTAAGGGTACTTTAAAGTACCCCGGCGGTAAACGCAAACAGAATCTGTGAAAGACGGATGGGCCAAACGCGGTTACAGCAATGACCTCAGCCGCCCCGGTTCCACCGTTTTGCCGTCCAATGGGTTCTACATCCTGGAATTTATCATATATTTTAAATAATTCCCATCTCCAGGAGCGTTTATGAATCACTCATTGACCGCATCCTCCCCTGTATCCAAGCGTCTGTCACCCAGGAAAATGGCCTTCATCACCGGAACCTTACTCCTGACCTCCACCGGATTCATATGCAGGATACTGGGATTCTTCTACCGAATCTTCATGTCCAGGACCATCGGCGCCGAGGGACTGGGTATTTACAATATGGTGCACCCCATATTCAGCATTTGTTTCGCTGTCTGCGCAGGCTCCATCCAGACCGCCCTGTCGCAGTACGTGGCTGCCAACCAAACCAGGGGCAGAGCCGTATTCAGGACGGGTCTGGTTATTGCCATGGGCATGTCCTTCCTTCTGGCCTGGGGCATCTATGGAAATGCCGGTTTCCTGGCAGAAAAGCTTCTGCTGGAGCCCAGATGCGCCCCCTATCTGCCGGTGATGGCTGTGTCCGTTCCCTTCGCGGCCCTCCACGCCTGTATCAACGGTTACTACTACGGCATGCAGAAAGCCCGTGTCCCGGCCTTTTCCCAGGTGGCGGAGCAGGTCATACGCATGGGTGCCGTGTTCCTCATTGCCAGCATCTGGCTGGAATCAGGCCGCCAGATCACCGTAAGCCTGGCTGTATACGGGCACCTGATTGGCGAGATGGCATCTGCCATGTTCACCGTGTTCTGTCTCGGATTCTTTCCGCCCTGCAAAGACGGGGACTCCCGCCGCGCTCCTGCCATCCCCCTTTCCTTTGGCGCCACCGCGGCTCCCCTTATGGCCCTAGCCCTTCCTCTTATGGGAAACCGGCTGATTTTAAATGTACTGGGAAGCGCGGAAGCCATATGGATTCCCAACAAGCTGATGAGCTCCGGCCTTACCAACTCCGAGGCCCTGTCCGTATACGGCGTCCTGACCAGCATGGCCCTGCCGTTCATTCTGTTTCCCTCCGCCATCACCAACTCCATGGCCGTGCTCCTGCTGCCCACGGTGGCGGAAGCCCAGGCCGACGGCAACGAGGCCCGTATTTCCTCCATGATATCCATGTCCCTGCGATACAGCTGCTATATGGGCGTGCTGTGCATCGGCATATTCACCATTTTTGGGAACCAGCTGGGCGTCAGCGTATTCCACGACCAAAACGCGGGTACATATATCACCATCCTGTCATGGCTGTGTCCCTTCATGTACCTGGCCACTACTATGGGCAGCATCTTAAACGGCCTCGGCAGGACTTCATCCACCTTTTTCCAGAATGTGACTGCCATGGTCATACGGCTGGCGTTTGTGCTCTTTGCCATTCCCAGATACGGAATTCTGGGATACCTGTGGGGCATGCTGGTCAGTGAACTGGCTCTGGCCCTCATGAGCTTCCTTGCGGTGAAGCGTCTGGTACCCTTTTGCTGGGATACCATCAACATGATAGTTAAGCCTGTACTCCTTCTGCTGGTCTCCATCGGCGTGTACCTGGCATTTTCACAGGCCTGCGTCTGGCTTAAAGAGCTTCCCCTCTTTATCATGACAACGGTGCAGATTCTGTTCCTGAGCTTCAGCTACATGGGACTTCTGCTCCTGTTCCACAAAAAGCGGCCCCTGCCTTAGAGCCAGGGACCGCTTTTTCCATCGCAAGCAGTATCTTTTTTCAACGTTCTTCTCACGTGTTATATTTTTCCACATAATAGCTGAGGATGTCCGTCAATATATAAGACTCATATATCTCGAATACCGTCTCATTATCATGATACAGACAGAAGGAGGTGGCGTTGATTCTGAGCAAAGGCTGATTTTCCTCCGTCTCCAGATATCCGTAGATTTCGCTGCTCCCCACCGTGGCGTTTAAAACTTGCCGCGCCTTTGTGAAGGAGAGCTGGTAAAAGGATTTCAGCACCTCATACAGGGAGTTGCGGTTGAAGTCAAATAACTCCAGCTTGGGAAACAGCTTCTTTGGAAGGATGGAGGTATTGATACAGTAGGGCCTGCCGTCCGCATAATAAATGCTCTTGATGACGTAGACCTCCTCCCTCTCCTTTAAGCCCATCCTGCGCCTTATGTCCGCGTCGGCTTCCTCCGCCTTCAGGGACAGCAGCCTTTTGGACGGCGTCTTTCCCTGGTGGAGGATGGCTTCGGTAAAGCTGTAGATGCGTGACAGTCCCTCCGACGCATGGTCCCTGACAAAGCTTCCTTTTCCCCTGATTCGGTAGAGCAGTCCCTCATGAACCAGCTCATCTATGGCCTTTCTGACTGTAATCCTGCTCACCCCATAGGATGCGCACAGCTCATTTTCCGATGGAATGACCTGGTTGGGCCTGTATTCCATGCTCTCGATTTTATGTATGATATCCTGCCTGATCTGCTCATATTTGGCTAATTTCTCTCTCATAATAACCTCAATCCGCACTTTTTCTGTTTTTATCATTATATACTGAGAGAGACATTCTTTCAACTTATTGAGAGAGAAAAGGGGTTACTTCGCTGTTTTCTGCGATATTTTCCTCCAGTTCATATACCCATAGAGGGAATTCAGCAGATTCACTGTCTTCATCACAATGATGAGCAGGGCCGTGGTGTCCCCTGATACAAACACCATAATCCACATGATAATGGACAGAGCGTTGACAATAACCCACATAAGCCACTGCTCAGAATAACGGAGCAGATAGAGCATACTGGCTATAACGGAAACCACGGTGGTCAGTGAATCCATAAATACAAAGGAACCTCCCATGTATTTTAACAGTTCTGAATATCCCCATACTCCCACGGCCGTGGCCGCCGCCACCCCTGCCATAAGCTTAGGCGTCATGGTGCGGAACCGGACCTCGCCGTCGCTGGTTGCGTTCCTATTCCACAGATAGATGGCCGCGGCGCTGACCGGAATGCTGTAGAGAACATTGTACATTACCTCGCCGTACAGCGGGATTCCCAGGCACTGGTACGCGTACAGGGCGCTGTTGATGATGGCAAAGTAAAGCCCCGCCACCTTGCCCTTGGCTCCCAGAACCAGGTTCAGGCTGCCTGTAAGGCTTAAGACCAGCATGAACGGCGTATCCCCGTTGATAAACCATATAACGGTCATAAGTGAGCACACAAAAACCAGCCAGACTTTTTCAAATATACTCCAATCACGAAAGAACCCTTTTATCTTATTCATATAAACTTCCCCTCCACATTCGTATGTTATATGCAGCCATTCAGGATATAGGACGCAAAATCCTGCTGTTCAAACATTTCCCTGGTCATCACCGGCCCCTGGATGCTTACGATTTCCGATGCCACCCGGTTAGCCAGTCTCACACATTGCTCCGTATCCAGCCCCTTGGAATACCCCGCAATCATGGCTGCCACATGGCTGTCTCCCGCCCCTATGGTATCCTTTACCCGGGTCTTACAGGCAGGAACCGTCTTTATCCCGCTGCCGTCATAATACATGGTGCCGGATGCCCCCATGGTGACCACCACAAGGTTATGGTTCAGGCCGTGCAGGTACCTCAGGCAGCCCTCCACAGACGGCTGCTTCGCGTAATCAAAGGCTTCCTTTTCATTGAGATGGAGAATGGGACCCACTGAAAGGATGCGCTCCATCACATCCCCGTCAATGTCGGTTATAACAGGCCCCGGGGCAAAGAAAACGCGTTTTTCCTTCATCCTGTCCTTAGCGCCCTCCATCCAGCCGGATATGACCCTGCCGCTGTTACCGCACACCTGGTATCCGGCCACATAGATGCTGTCATAGTCATCCTGGGACAGCTGTTCAAACCAGGAGGGCCTAAAGCACCCTTCCGCGCCCTTGACCGTGATGAATGTGCGCTCCCCATCCTCCTCCACCAGACACAGGCAGTAACCATTGTCCGACTCTTCTTCCCTGATAAGGATGGGGTATCCCAGTTTTTCCAGATCGCCTGCAATCATATTCCCGTACATGCCCCTTCCCACAGGCACGAAAAGGTCGTGGTCCGCGTCAAAGCCCCGCAGCGTACCGGCCACGTTGTAGGCACATCCCCCCACAGCTGACACGGTTTCACTGCACAGAATGTCCTCCCCGCTTTTAGGCAGGCGCTTTATCTTCATGATAATATCAATGATGGCTGCACCTATCACCAAGGTTTTCATGCAAGTCTCTCCCTTCCTTTTTCCAGTATCTGTATGTAATGGTCAAAGTCAGCGTCATTCTGCTGCCTCAGGGTTTCAATGTATTGCTGTTTTATCTGTCCAAGCCCTGTAAATGCCCCGCAGACAGCAGTTGCCATGGCTCCAATGGTGTCTGTGTCGCCTGCCATGTTGGCGCAGAGCAGGCAGGACCGGTTGGGGTCCTGGGCAAAGTATGCCACGGACAGGGCTGCCGGCACGGACTCAATAATCCCCACCCCGGCGCCTACCACATCGTAGAGCCTGCGGATGAATCCCTCATCATCCCCCCTGTGGGCTTTGGCAATGTCCAGGCCGATCTTCAAGCGCTCTCCCAGCTTTGGACTGAAGGTCTCGCAGCCCATGCCGTAACCAAGCTCCTCAATCCCAAACACATCCTCCATTACTTTCTCAAAGTCATCCTTCACAATAGCCGAACTCACAGCCTCGGCAATCATGGCCGCACCGGCTATGGTCACATCGCTGGTATGCGTGGCTCTTGATACCTGGTACACATACCTGGCAATTTCCTCCTTCTGTTCCGGCCTGAACAGGCAGCCGATGGGGGCAATCCTCATGGCGCTTCCGTTGGACAGTGCCTTGTCCGTAATCCTGGAATCCTGGATGTTGTCCCTGAAATTCGCCAGAGCCACCTTGGAGGTGGGCCCCAGGATATTGTTCTCAAAGGCATTCTCCTTTTCAGCCCAGGCTAACATCCTAAGGGCAATGTCCCTTGTGTCCGGTTCATAGTCAGTGGACGCAATGGAGTCCAGCAGAACCAGGGCCTGGCCCGTATCATCGGTGAACTGTCCCTTCTTATAATTAAAAGCCACATCATTCTCAGCCGGTCCGTCCAAAAATCCCTCAATCCGTCCGAAAAAGGCTTTCACTCTCTTTCTCCCCCACAACTCCGCAGGCATGCCCATGGCGTCGCCCAGAGCCATCCCGAAAAGGGCTCCGGCAATTTTGTCTCTCATGCTGTTACCTCCTGGCAAGATTATTATTACATATCATTACATATTGTTATTACAACTTGTATTGTTATCTGCATTATAGTATCATCTGACATTCCTGTCAATATAAAAATACATATTTATGCACATGGTCACAAAATCCCACTATTTCACCACTTTATCGCACTTGTTTTTGTGTATTTTGTATAATCACGACAGATTCCGTTCCTGTCTCTCCGGCAGGATTCATTTTTAGGCTTTTTGCCATCCGTCCATCTGGTTGACTTTCCCAATGTTTCGAGATATAGTATTTAAATGGCTATTTTTGAAATACGAAAGGATTGTGAATTATATGGAGAAGAACAAAGAAGCAAAAGAGGTGGACCTGGGCACGGGAAGCGTGGGAAAACTTCTTTTTCAGTTGGCTCTGCCGGCCATTACAGCCCAAATCATCAACGTGCTGTATAACATGGTGGACCGTATGTATATCGGCCATCTGCCCGGCGAAGGCGCCCATGCGCTTACAGGCGTGGGCGTCACCTTCCCGGTTATCATGGCGATTTCCGCCTTTGCTGCCCTGGTAAGCATGGGCGGCGCTCCCAGGGCATCCATTATGCTGGGCAAGGGCAGAAAGGAAGAAGCAGAAAACATCCTGGGCAACTGTACCACTGCTCTTATAACCGTGGCCGTTGTCCTGACTGCTTTCTTCCTCATCTTCGGCCGCAGCATCCTGCTGATGTTCGGAGCCAGCGGCAATACCATAGAGTATGGGTGGGCTTACATGCAGATTTATTCCCTGGGAACCATTTTCGTACAGCTGGCCCTGGGACTCAACGCCTTCATCAATGCCCAGGGATATGCCAAGACAGGCATGTACACCGTGCTCATCGGAGCCATATGCAACATCATCCTGGACCCTATTCTCATGTTTGTGTTCCATATGGGCGTGCGGGGCGCTGCCCTGGCAACCATCATCTCCCAGGGAATTTCCGCTGTCTGGGTTGTCCTGTTCCTCATATCAAATAAGAGTTATCTGAAAATACGCGCCTGTTACATGCGGCCTAAAAGGGAAATCCTCATGCCGGCCATTGCGCTGGGCGCCGCCCCCTTTGTCATGCAGTTCACGGAAAGCATCCTGAACATCTGTTTTAACACCTCCCTCCTAAAGTACGGAGGTGATGTGGCAGTGGGGGCCATGACCATCATGGGAAGCGTGATGCAGTTCTCCCTCCTGCCCCTTCAGGGACTGACCCAAGGCGCACAACCTATTATCAGCTTTAACTACGGCGCCAAAAAGCTGGACCGCGTAAGCAGGCCCTTCCGGCTGCTTCTGACCTCATGTTTGACCTACTCCACCGTCCTCTGGGCCGTGGCCATGTTCGCGCCCATGGTATATATCCGCATCTTTACCCACGACGCCGCCCTGACAGACTTCAGCGAGTGGTCCATCCGCATCTATATGGCCGCGTCCCTGCTCTTCGGCGCCCAGCTGGCATGCCAGCAGACCTTTATCGCTATCGGCGACAGCAAAACCTCCCTGTTTCTGGCCCTGCTGCGCAAGGTCATCCTGCTGATACCGTTGATTTACATTCTGCCTAACATCTTTGAAAACAAGGTGTTTGCCGTGTTCGTGGCAGAACCCATTGCCGATACCATAGCAGTGTGCACCACGGTAACACTGTTCATTCTTACCTTCCGGAAAATGAAGCGGAAGTTGGGAGCTCATGCCTGACTCTATCCGAGCCCGATGATCGGAAAGCAATATCCCAAACATAGAACACCCCAAAGCCTTTCTTATCAGCTTTGGGGTGTTCTATGTATTGGATTTCCACTGACCTCACTTCTCTTTTAACCGGCTTGGCAGCTCTTTTAGCCGGTTTCACGGCCTATTGTCCCGGACAGACTGCCCCCATACCTCCCTCTACACCCGGTCGTAAATCTGCTGAAGGAACTTCACATCCTCATGATAACGCTCCCTGCTGGAATTCTCCAGCAGCATGGCAATATGGGGCTTTCTCTCCTTAACATGCTTCATAAGGGGTTCATACCGGAAAAGACCGTCACCCACATGGCGGAACAGCTGTTCCTGACCGTCAAAGACAAAATCCTTCACATGAAGGGCCCCTATGCGGTCGCCGTAATACGCAAAGGCCCTGTCAATGACTTGCTTCTGGGCCTCCGGCTCCACCTGATGGGGGTGGATCAGGTTCACGGCGTCCAGTATCACCTCCACATTGGGGGAATCAATGTCCTCCAGAAACCGCTTCATCCTGGCAGGGCTGTACAGCGTGTGGTTAAATACGCCCTCCACCCCCACGATAACGCCCAGTTTCTCGGCCGCAGCCACGATTTCCCTCATACTCTTAAGAAGCAGCCGGTAAGCGTCCTCCGTATAGGATTCCTCTGTGACCCTAAAATCCGGGTCCAGGCGTCCGGTCTCTGTTCCCACCATATCAGCCCCTATGATTCTGGCATATTTCATGTGTTCGATGAAACGCGCCACCTCTGCCTGACGCCTGGATTCAATGGGGTTTGTGGGATTAATGTAGCAGCCCAGCACAGCCACATGGATTTGGTTCTTCTCCAGCTCCCTGGCAATGGTCCGGGCAAATCCGGAGCTGTAATGGCCTGTGGTAAAATCGTAATCGCTGATGGACTTTCCAAATGCCAGCTGGATCTGGCGGATATCATATTCCCTCACCTGGGCAAACAGCTTTTCCATTTCCATCTTTGGACATAAATCATGGCATCTCATGCCTGTATTCAGTTTCATGGACCCTTCTCCTTTGCAAACGTTTTCAATCCCTATTTTACCACGGCTATTCCCGGCCGGCCAGTCCTTTTTTCGTCTTTTTTATTTTTTTCTTTCATATCCTTTTTCTTCATATAGGCATCCATGGCATCTGCAACCGTCTTGGAATAGGCCACTGCCTCCACCACTGTCTTGGCTCCCAGAACCACATCGCCGGAGGCAAAGATTCCCTCCACTGTTGTCTCCCCCTGTTCGTCCGTCTGCAGAAGGCCGTTTCTGGTGGCCTTCAGCCCCTCTGTGGTATTGACCAGCTTGCTCTTTGGCCCCTGGCTGATGGAGATAATAACAGAATCAGCGTAAACCTGCTCTTTTTCATCGGAAACCCCTGCAGCATTGCCTTCCTCATCATACAGAATCTGCTGGAATACAGGCCCGTTGTCATTGATTTCCACAACATTCCTGTTAAACTCGAATTTAGCTCCGTCCAGCATGGCGTACTGTGTCTCGTGAAGGCTGGCGTCCGAGTGGTTCCCTCTGGCATAGAGGGTCACATGGTGGGAACCCTTTCGGATGACGGTCCTGGCCACGTCCATAGCGGAATTGCCCACTCCGATGACAGCCACCCTGTCTCCCAGGTCGTAGGCATCCGGATTGGCCAGGTAATCAATGGCAAAATGCACATTTCCCAGGGATTCTCCCTTGATTCCCAGCTTCTTTGGACGCCATACACCGGTGCCGATGAAGATGCTCTCATATCCGTCCCGGAACAGGTCCTTGATTTCCAGGGCTCCCCCTATGGTGGTATTGGGACGAATCCTGATTCCCATGGACAGAAGCTTTTTCTTATAACGCTCCAAAATTGCCTTTGGCAGACGGAATTCCGGTATGCCGTACTGCAATACGCCGCCAATCTTGTCCCTGGAGTCAAAGATGGTCACACTGTACCCTTTCTGTGTCAGCAGAATGGCAATTGTGATTCCCGCGGGCCCCGCTCCGATGACAGCCACCTTTTTCCCGTTCTTTGGCTGGCACCGGACGTCAATACGCTCCAGGCATGTATCTGATATATAATTCTCTATGCTGCTCACATGGACCGGCTGTCCCTTTCTTCCCAGAACACAGTGGCCCTCACACTGCCGCTCATGATTGCATACCAGGGAACACACCAGTGACATGGGGTTGTTGGAAAACAGCATGGCTCCCGCCTCCTCCAGTCCCCCCTCTTTCAGGGCCTTGATCATCGTGGGTATGGGGGTGTGGATTGGGCATCCCTGCTGACACATGGGTTTCTTACACTGCAGGCAACGGTTGGCCTCGTCGATTACATGAACTGCCATGGCATGATTCCTCCTTTAAACTGCTCTCATCTCTTTTTGCAGCCCCAATCATAGCACAGCCGTCCGGGCGAAGCAACAGCGCCGGTGTACTTTTTGCGAAACACCCCGTCGCAAAATTAACGGATCAGACCGGCAATTCTCAGAGGCGGTTCCGGCCCGCTCAGATCCCCTCACAGCAAAATGCCCCCGGGACAGGTTTCTTACCTGAATCCCGAGGGCATTTTGCTGTAAACAGTACAGGGCAATCTGTGGCTTTCCTTTCCCGCACTTGTTAAATGCTTCACCCGTTAAATAAATAACTTTTAATCCGTTTCTACCGCTACCGCTGCACGGCGGCCCTGCTTCCCCTGACAGCCCGGAACACGCCGGACATCTCCAGCATCTTGGCCACATTGAAAAAGATGAAGGAATCAATGGGCCATTTCACTATGTTCTGTATAACACGGGGAGGCAGAAGCAGCATGAACGCCTGCCCGTACAGGATACTGAGACACAGGGTGTTGAGAATCACGTTGCACACCAGACAGACCAGGAAGTGGGCCGCCAGCACCCTGGTGAGCTTTAACGGCTTCTTATAAAAGAAAAACCCGTAAATCAGTCCGGCCAGCATGGTTACCAGCGTCAGGCCAGGAAAGAAGGCGCCAACCGGCTTTATGAGATACTTGATAATGTCCAGAGCCCCCGCGAACAGACAGCTGACAGCGGGTCCGAACAGATAGGCCACTAATTGGTTGGGTATGCCGGAAAAGCCGATTCTCTGGGTGTTAGTCAGCTCAATGCGGAAATTCACCAGGATGATTGCCGCTGCCGCCAGCATGGCGCACACAGTGATGGTCCGGACGCTTTTAAGCTCCCGGGATGAACTGCCAAACAGTTCTGCTAATTTCTTCATGATTCATTACCTCCTTTGCAGATTTCACGGACTACAAACGGAGATATGCAATGGCAGGTGCAGGAACCTTTTTTCCTGGCATACAAAAAACGGCCCCGGAAACCTATCCGACGCACATTTATATGCCCGGACATGACTTTCCTGTGCGAGAGCGTGTTATATCATTGATTTCCATACACGCTTTTTGCCGGCGTAAACCGGCTGCACATAAAACAGGCCGCTCCATCTATCTCTGTTGCAGCGGGATGCGGTATATGTACCGCAGACAGATTCCCCTTGGGAATCCTCTTTCGTCCAGCTGACAACTCCCTGTCCAGCCGGCACTTAACGCACATATACCTACTCTGCTTCTGTTTTTATTGTACCTTCTACTATACACTATATCTGAAGATATGCAAGCATTTTTTTATTTTCCTTACGGCGCTTTTCCTTACGGCGCTTCCCAGTAATAGCTCCCGCCCTCCAGAGTGCGGATGGCAAAATCCTCATCATACAGATATTCCAGACAGGAAAAGGTCTTGCTTATGACCATCTTAAGCTTGATAAACTCAGACTGGTCCCTGGGCACATGGTCTATACCGTAGGCCAGGCATGCCACCTCCCTGGTGGTCATCCTGTGATGGCCATGGTCCAGGATATGCTTAATCAGGTCCGTCTTGTCAAGATAGGCAAAGACAATCCGGTCCACCACCCGCTTCACATCCCGGATGGGCTCCTTGTGAGCCGGAAGAATCAGGCAGTCTCCGTACTGGTGCTTCAGCCTTTCCAGGGAGTCAAAATACCCCTTAAGCAGGTGCTCGTCCGGATAGGTGGTACCCACAATGGGCACAATGCCGTCAATGACCTGGTCCGCGCAAAATAGTACCTTATGATTCCGGTCATACAGACCCATCTGCCCGTAGGTATGCCCCTTAAGCCCAACTGTCTCCAGGTCATAATCCCCATAGCTCAGAATCTGTCCCTCATTTACCGGTGTATATGGATATCCCGGAATCTCGAATTCCCATCCCCTGTTCTCCCGAATCCTCTGGTTCACTTCCATGAACATGTTCCATATCTCCGGTGTCCCCTCCTCTGTCACCCCAACGCTCTGCAGCACCTGGGGCTGGTCCTCCGAGGAACCATGGCTGTGATTATAGTACAGACAGTCGTAACAGTGCCTGTCTTCCTGCGGATTCATGAACAGCCTTGCGCCTCTGGCCGCATACTCGCTGGCCAGGCCGCATTGGTCATGATGCTTGTGGGTAAGGAATATATCCAGCCTGTCATAGGTGATTCCCAGTTTTCCCAGCGCCTCTTCCATGACGTGCAGACACGTCCTGCTGCGAAAACCGGCATCCACCATCAGGCTTCTCTCCCCGTCCTTTCCCGGAATGAGGAATATCTTAATCTCATCAATGCTTTTCTGATTGCTGTGAAGCTCCACTTCAAAAATTCCCGGAGCGCGTTCCAACATAACTTCCACCTGTCTTTCATTCTGTCATTCTATGGTCATTTTTATTTATCAGCCTGCCGCCATATCACGGATCCCCTGGCACCCGGTCCGCTTTTTCCGTCCGCCTCTTAGCCGTCCTCACCACGGACCACGCAATTACGGTTCCCATGATGATTCCCGCCAGCACATCCGTGGGAAAATGTACAAAGAGATACAGTCTGGAAAACGCGATGAGCACAGCCAGCATAAGGGCCGGAATCCCCCATTTTCTGTTAAAAAGGAAGATGCAGACCGCTCCCTCAAAGCTCACCAGGGAATGCCCTGAAGGGAAGGAGAAATCCTTGGGGACACGGACCAGCAACTCCACGGAAGGGTCCAGCCAGCATGGGCGCTGCCTGGCTGCCATATTCTTAAGCAGTACATTGCCCAAAAGAAATCCGGCTGCTATGGATATCAGCATACATCCGCCTAAAAGCCTGGTCCTGGGAAATGAAAAAAGCAGGACACCCATAAGGAGCCAGAACCATCCGTGGTCGCCCAGAGAGGTTATGAACACCATAAGCCCGTCTACCAAAGGCGTGTGAAGTTCCTGCAGTGTATATAAAATCTGGAATTCGATACCGTTCACCTCATTTCCAGGTTAATATTCCCTGTTCATACCATTATATCCCACATAATATCATTTTGCAATCTGTTAATATTTTAACGAAATCTGCAATTTTAGTCAAAAACCTTGCATTTTTATGAATATGTGATAAAATCCCTAACAAAATAAAGGCTCCGGAGCGTATAAATTCCGATACACCCCTCAGCCCGGAAAAGGGAGAATATGAGTATGGCAAAATCAAGTGTGAAAGAATTCCTGAAACGGAAAAATGTTAACATCACGGTGCGGACCTATCTGATTGACGCTCTGGGGGCCATGGCCTTCGGCCTGTTTGCATCCCTTCTCATCGGCACCATCTTCGGTACCCTGGGCCGGCAGCTCCAGATAGAAATTTTCAACGTCATTGCCGACTACGCCAAAAGCGCTACCGGCGCGGCCCTGGGCATCGCCATTGCCCACGCCTTAAAGGCGCCTCAGCTGGTGCTGTTTTCCGCTGCCACGGTAGGTATCGCGGGCAATGCCCTGGGTGGTCCTGTGGGCGCCCTGGTCGCCACCATCGTGGCTGCGGAATTGGGTAAGATTGTATCCAGGGAAACACGTCTGGACATCATCGTGACGCCCGGCATCACCATTATCTCCGGTGTGCTGGTGGCCCAGTTCGTGGGGCCCGGCGTGGCCCAATTCATGAACTGGTTCGGAAACCTGGTAAAGACTGCCACGGAAATGCAGCCCTTCATCATGGGAATCCTGGTGTCAGTCCTTATCGGCATTGCCCTGACCCTTCCCATCAGCAGCGCTGCTATCTGTATCGCACTGTCCTTAGACGGTCTGGCCGGAGGAGCCGCTACAGCCGGCTGCTGCGCCCAGATGATTGGATTTGCCGTCATGAGCTACCGCGAAAATAAAGTCGGCGGTCTGATGGCCCAGGGCCTGGGCACCAGCATGCTGCAGATGGGCAACATTGTGCTGAATCCCCGTATCTGGATACCGCCCACACTGGCGTCCATGATTACCGGCCCCATCGCCACCATGGTCTTCCGCCTGGAAAACATCCCGGCCGGGGCCGGCATGGGCACCTGCGGTCTGGTGGGCCCCATCGGCGTATATACGGCCATGGGCGGCGGAACCCGGATGTGGGTGGGCATCCTTCTGGTGTGCTTCCTGCTTCCCGGTGTGCTGACCTTTGTGTTTGGGGAGGTGCTGCGCAGGATGGGATGGATTAAGGATGGGGATTTGAAATTAGATTTGTAAGGTGCCGGGGAACTTACCGGAGATTGACGCCGTGAAAAAGGCGCCATGGATTCAAATGGCAAAGCAGGGGCTAAACCAATGGTTTAACCTCTGCTTTGTGGACAGGTGTAGCGCGGAAGGTTTTGGGTGTGTTTTCCGTATTCGATGGCCTGGCTTGGACAGCGGTTGATGCATGCCATGCAGTGGGTGCAGCTTCTGCCCCAGACGGGGAAGCCGTTTTTCAGGCGGATATTGTTTAAGGGGCAGTTGTTGGCGCATTTTCCGCAGGATATGCAGGCGCCGGTCGCCCGGAACTTTTTGGCGTGAACGAACATTGGGTAAAAAATGTCGTTTACAATCCCGCTGTTGATCTTGTCCTTTCGTGTTACGGGAACCTGGGGGAACGGCCTGTTGAGTTTGATTTGCCGGGCGGCTTTGTCGA